>Ga0334885_1000078_pt1 | contig 170955 bp, 146 predicted proteins | sample GraSluR1_MG_8_FD_207233 | JGI IMG/M metagenome (GOLD analysis project Ga0334885, IMG submission 207233) | Sludge microbial communities from methane-producing bioreactor in Wageningen University, Netherlands - Granular Sludge_31_05-R1 | ecosystem: Engineered > Bioreactor > Anaerobic >...
GCCCGTGGTGGGCGCGCACGACTGCGAGGCCGACGACGTGATCGGGACGCTCGCCGCCCGCTCGGGAATCCCCGTCGACGTGGTCACCGGTGACCGGGACCTGTTCCAGCTCGTCGACGACGCGCGCGGGGTCCGGGTGCTCTACTGCGGCCGCGGCGTCGCGAACCACGACCTGGTGGACGACAGCTGGCTCCGGGCGAAGTACGGCATCGACGGCGCCGGCTACGTGGACTTCGCTGTGCTGCGCGGGGATCCCTCCGACGGCCTGCCCGGCGTCGCGGGCATCGGCGAGAAGTCCGCGGCGAGGCTGGTCGAGGCGCATGCCGACCTCGCCGGAATCGTGGCCGCGGCGTCGTCGGGGAAGCTGCCGGCCACGATGACCGCGAAGTTGTCCGCCGCCATCGACTACCTCGGACCGGCCCGTGAGGTCGTCGCCGTGCGGACCGACGCGGCGGTGCCCGAGCTGGACCTCAGCATCCCGGCGAGCCCCGTCGATCCCGTCCGGTTCGCCGAACTGGCCGAGGGCCTGAACCTGGGCGGTGCCGCCGAGCGGATCGTGAAGGCGCTCGCCAGCGGGGCGTGAGGGCCGCCGGCTCAGCCGCCGTTCGTGTGCAGCACGTAGACCGCAGAGCCGCCGACCAGGTTGTACAGCCGATCACCGCTGCGCAGCGGCGCTCCGGCGGGGCTGAGCACCACGCGCTGCTCGACCTTCAGGCCCAGGCTGGCGAACAGCTCCTCCAGCTCGACCAGCGTGGTGTGGCGCAGGTTCGGGGTGTCGTACCAGGCGTGCGGGATCTCCCGCGACATCGGCATCCGGCCGCGCAGCAGGCGCAGGCGGTGCCGCCAGTAGCCGAAGTTCGGCACCGAGACGATCAGCCGCTCGCCGATCCGTCCCATGTGGTTCAGCACCTCCACCGGCCGGTGCAGGGTCTGCACTGTCCGGGATAGGACGACCACGTCGTAGGAGTGGTCGGCGAACTCCTCCAGCTCGGAGTCGAGGTCGAGCTCGATCACAGGCACGCCGGCGGAGATGGCAGCCAGCACCGAGTCGGGGTCGATCTCCACACCCGTCCCGCGGCAGCCGGCGCTCGCGATCAGCGCGGCCAGCAACTCGCCGGAGCCACAGCCGAGGTCGAGCACCCGGCTGCCCGCCGGGATCAGTCCGGCCACCAGGGCGAGGTCGGGACGCAGGGTCATGCCCGTACCTCCTTCAACGCCCGGTCGAAGTAGGCGCGCAACGTGGCATGGTACGGCTCGATGGGGAGCAGGAAGGAGTCGTGGCCCCAGGCGGAGGGGATCTCACGGAAGGTCACCGGCTGCCCTGCCCGTTCCAGCTTGCGGACGATCCGCCGCGAGTGTTCGGTGCCGAAGCGCCAGTCGGTGGCGAAGGAGAGCACCAGCCACTTCACCGGGTCCGCGGTCACGGCGGCGAGCGCCTCCGGCGCAGCGAACGGGTCGAAGTAGTCCATCACGCGGGTGAGGTACAGGTAGCTGAGCGCGTCGAACCGTTCCAGGAACACCTGCCCCTGGTGATCGAGGTAGCTCTCCACGGCGAAGTCGATGCCGAAGCCCGGGTGCTGCCGGTCCGGGTGGGGCTGGCGTCCGAACTTCTCGGTCAGGGCGTCCTCGGACAGGTAGGTGATGTGCGCCATCATCCGCGCGATCGCCAGGCCGGTGTCCGGGTTCACGCCGCCCGCCGCGTACGCGCCGTCCGCGAAGTTCGGGTCGGTCATGATGGCCCGGCGTGCGACGGCCGAGAAGCCGATGTTCTGCGCGGTCAGCCGGCTCGACGCGGCCACCACGATGGCGTTGGCGACCTCCGCGGGGTGGTCGAGCGCCCACTGCAGAACCTGCATGCCGCCCAGCGACCCGCCGAGTGCGGCGACCAGGCGGCTGATCCCCAGGTGCCTGACCAGGGCCCGGTGCACCTCGACCAGGTCGCGCATCATCAGGAGCGGGAAGTCCAGGCCGTAGGCCTTGCCCGTGGCCGGGTCGGTCGAGGACGGCCCGGTGCTGCCCTGGCAGCCGCCGATCAGGTTGGCCGAGATGACGAAGAACCGGTTGGTGTCCAGCGGCCGTCCGGGGCCGATCAGGTTGTCCCACCAGCCGGGACGCTTCGCTCCCTCGTGGAAGCCGGCGGCGTGTGCGTCCCCGGTCAGCGCATGGCAGATGAACACGGCGTTGTCCGCTGCTGGCGAGAGCGACCCGTACGTCTCGTAGGCGACGTCGATCGGCCCGAGCGAGCCGCCGAGCTCGAGCATGAGCGGGGACTCCGTGGTGAACAGCCGGACGGTCTTCGTACTGACCAGCCCCACCGAACCCGGCTGCGCCCCATCCACCATCGAGACCCTCTCCCCCTGCTGTCCGGGGCCTCAGCATAGTCAGCCGCCCTCGTCCGGCCCTCCCGGGTCGGGGCTCGCGTCATCCCGGGCTCGTCCCGGGGGCCCCGGACCGGGGCGAACGGGTCGCGTGAGAGACTGGTGTGGTTTGCGCGGAAAGGATGACGATGAGCGAACTGAAGGACACGATCCAGGCCGACATGGTCGCGGCGATGAAGGCCCACGACGAGCTCACCAAGTCCACCCTGCGGATGGCGGTTGCGGCGATCAAGAACGAGCAGGTGGCCGGCAGCGAGGCCCGCGAGCTCAGCGACGACGAGGTGATCGCGGTGCTGAATCGCGAGGTGGCCAAGCGACGCGACTCGGCCGAGGCCTACACCGCGGGCAAGCGTCCCGAGCTGGCCGCCAAGGAGCTGGCCGAGGTCGAGGTGCTGCAGCGCTACCTTCCTGCGGCGCTCACTGACGTGGAGCTCGACGCCATCGTCGCGGAGGAGGTCGCCGCAGCGGCCGCGCAACTGGGTGCGGCCCCGTCCATGAAGCAGATGGGCCTGGTGATCAAGGCCGTCAACGCCCGCGCGGCCGGACGCGCGCAGGGCGCGGCCGTCGCCGCGAAGGTGAAGGCCGCCCTGGCCTGACCCGGACCGAATCGGGGACGGTTCCGAACTCGGTCCATCCTCGGGAAGTGGACCGAGTTCGGAACCGTCCCCGATTCGGTCCACGGGTCGCAGGCGGACGGTTCACCACCAGCCTTGGCGCTTCGCCCAGCGCAGGAGCACCAGCGACAGCGCGATCATCACCGCCAGCAGGATCGCGAGCGAGGGCCAGTCGGTCCGGTCGTTCACGATCACGTTCATGCCCAGCACCGAGCTGATCGCCGTCACCGGCAACGTGATCGCGGCGATCACCGCCAGTCGCTCCGCGGCGATGGTCATCTTCGTGTCGGTGCGGGCCCGGTAGTACTCGGTGACGCCGGCCAGGTACTCCAGCTGGCTGCCGGCGATCCGGCTGAGCCGGTCGTAGGCGTCCTTGCTGTCGCGCAGTGACTCCCGCACCCCGGCATCCTCGCCCAGCAGGCGGATGGCGCGTCCGTAGATCTCGGCCGCCTGACCGGCCATCGTGCGCAGCGTCAGCAGGGTGTGCCGGGTGCGGAACAGGTCCTCCAGCAATGCCTCGGGATGGGCGTCGCTCCGCTGCGCCAGCACCCGCTGCTCGAGACCGCCGACGTCCCTGGCCAGCGCGTTCACCTGCCGCTCCTGCGCGATCGTCAGCGACGAGACGATCCGGTGGGACGCATCCCACGGCCCCGACGGCACGCGCCTGCCGGAGAGCATCCGCTCGGCGAGCTCCGCGGTCTCCTCCAGCATCACCTCCAGAGGGACGGCCGGATTCCGCGGACCGTGCGTCGTGACCAGGTAGTTCGGCCCGATCAGCTGGTCCAGTTCGAGGTAGTGGACGTGTCCGTTCTCGCCCGGCAACGGGCGCTGAAGGATCAGCAGGAGCGTCTGCCCGTACACGTGCAGGCGCGGCACGTGATTGCGCTCGAGCACGTCCGTCACCGCCGCGGGGTGGGCGCCGAACGCGTCGCGCAGCAGCGTCCCGGTCGCCTCGTCCGGTTCGGGGACATCGAGCCACAGCCATCCGGACGGGTCGGCCAGCAGCGCGGGGATGTCAGCATCCCCGCGGCGAGTCACCGCGCCGGTCCCGCGCTCGACCCACAGCACGCTCTGGACAGCCATGCCCCGACGTTAGGCGGGACGGTACCTCCAGAAGGCGGGCACAATTGCTGCCACCAGTGCGGTCAGGGCGATCACGAGCAGTCCACCGCCACCGGTCGTCCACGCGGTGCCGAGCAGCCCGGCGGCGTAGCCGTGCAGGGTGTCCGCAATCCGCGGCCCACCGGAGACGACCACGATGAACACACCCTGCAGGCGTCCCCGCACCGCGTCGTCGGCGGCCGAGAGCAGCATCGACTGCCGGAACGCCGCGGACGCCATGTCGGCGCCGCCTCCGACCATCAGGAACGCGCACGACGCCACCAGCATCGGCAGCGGCCAGCGCGGAGCAAGGCCGACCGCCAGCCCGAGCAGCGCGATCGCTGCACCCCACAGCACGATGCTCCAGATCACCGCCCGGCCCTGCCGCCGGACCCGTGACACCCAGCCCGAGAAGACCCCGCCGATCACGGCGCCGACCGGCATCGCGGCCATCAGCAGCGCGAACTCCGCGCCGCCCTCCAGCGGCCCTCCGAAGGACTGGTGGGCGATCTCGGGGAAGAGCGCCCGGGGCATGCCGAAGATCATCGCGATCAGGTCCAGCAGGAACGACGTCAGCAGTACCGCGTGCAGGCGCAGGTAGGCGAGCCCGTCGGTCACCGAGCGCAGGCCCGGCGCACCGACCCGGTTCTCCACGGCCAGGGCGGGCAGTCGCCACACCGCGGCCAGGGTGGCGAACAGGGTGAGCGTGTCCACCAGGTAGAGCCAGGAGTAGCCGAGGACGGGGATCAGGATCCCGCCGATCATGGGCCCCACGATCGCGCCCGCCATCATCACCGTCATGTTGAGGGCGTTCGCCGCCGGCAACTGCGCAGCCGGCAACAGCCTCGGCAGTACCGCGCTGCGGGTGGGCTGGTTCACGGCGAAGAACGCCTGCTGCAGGGCGAACAGGCCGAGCATGAGCCAGACGTTGTTGACGTTCAGCGCCGCCTGGACCCAGAACAGCCCGCTGGTCGCGATCAGGCCGAACGTCGTGACCTGGAGGAGCACCCGACGGTCGAAGTGGTCGGCGAGCGCGCCGCCCCACAGTCCGAAGACGACCAGCGGCACCAGTCCGAAGACACCGGTGAGGCCGACGTAGCCCGAGTCGCCGGTGATCGCGTAGATCTGGGCCGGCACCGCCACCACGGTCAGCTGTGCCCCGATCACGGTGATGATGTTCGCCTGCCACAGGCGCCGGAAGTGGGGGTTGGCCAGGGGCGCCGTGTCGGCGAACATTCCCCTGATGGCGACCATGCGCGGATCCGTCCGCTCAGCCGGCGAGGGGGAAGCGGCGCAGGGTCTCGTAGCCCGCGCCGCCGGCCAGCAGCCGGGAGCGGACCAGGACGAACTCCTCCACGCCCCAGGCCTGCTCCGGGATCGCGTCGAGGATGGTGAGCCAGCGGCGGGCGGAGAACGGCCTGGTCCGCGCGAGGGTCAGGTGCGGATGGAACCGTCCGCCGTCCACCTCCACGCCGCAGGAGACAGCCGCGTTGCGGCAGCGGCGGGCCAGGCGGGCCAGGTCCGCTGAGCCTTCCGGGACGCCGAGCCACAAGGCCTTGGCGCGATCGGCGTCCGGGAAGGCTCCGGCGCCGGCGAGCTGGACAGCGAACGGGCCCGTGCGCCCGGCCACCCCCTCCAGCACCTCCTCGAGCGGTTCGATCCGCGCTGACTCCACGGCGGGCAGGAACGCACAGGTCAGGTGCCAGCCCTCCGGCTCCGTCCACCGGAACCCGGTCGCGGCGTCGCGGCGCGGCTCAAGGAAGTCGTCGATGACGTCGACCACCGACCTGGGCGGCACGACCGCCACGAACAACCGGCCGCTCACGACATCAGCGCCAGGAGTTCCTCGGGCCTGCGCCGCAACTGCAGGGCGCCGAAGACCATCACGATGCCGATCACGAGCACGAAGATGCCGACGGTCACGGTCAGGAACGCAGCCCCGACCTCGGGATTGACCAGGAAGTACAGTCCGAGCAGGGCGGTCACGCCGCCGGAGGTCAGGACCCACAGCCAGCTGCGCTGTCCCTGGCCGCGCAGCTGCCAGGCCATGGCCACCTGGAAGAGGCCGATGACGAGCGCCCACATGGCGAGGAAGACGACGATCACAGCGGCGACGAGGTTCGGCCGCAGCAGCGCGATGAAGCCGATCACAACACCGGCGGAGCCCTGGAACACCGTCCAGCCCCAACTGGTGCCGCGGAACACGATGCCAGTACCGAGCGCGACCACCCCGTCGATCACGCTGAAGACGCCGAACAGCATGAAGAAGCCCTGAACAGTGAGCCCCGGCGAGAAGACCGCCGCCAGGCCGAGCGCGATGCTGATCACGCCGCGAAGCAGGGTCAGCCACCACAGGCGCTTCGCGATCGACTCCGGATTCGAAGCTGGCATTTCCGTCCTCTCCCCCCGTGCTCCATCGCTCCGGATCCTAGACGACGAGCGGATCAGGCGTCTGCGCTATCAATCGGGTCGCTGGAAGCACGCTCCCGGCGCGCCAGCCAGGTGAACGGCAACGCGAGCGCGTACACGCCGGAAGCGACCAGGTAGGACGCGGCGTAGCCGGACACATCGGCCACCCTGCCCAGCACGGGCTGCACCACGACGCCACCCGAAGAGCCCATCAGGGAGTCAAACGACAGCACCGTGGCCCTCTGCGCGGACGGGATCAGGCCGTTCAGGAACGACTGCCGCAGCGGCGACGTGGCAGCGCCGACCAGCGACCAGACGCCGATCAGCACCAGCGCGATCCACAGGGAGTTCGCCGCGGCGAGCCCGGCGAGCAGGAGGACACCGACCAGCCCGCCCAGCACGAGCGCGTCGGTACGGCGCCGGAACAGGCGACGCACCCGACCGACCAGAAGGCCGCCGCAGATCTGTGCTCCGGCCGAGAGTGCTGCCGCGGCCCCAGCGATCGCGTAGGCGCGCGGATCGCCCGCGAGCTGAAGCAGGTAGGGCTGGAGCGCATAGAAGACATAGATGCCGACGCCGGCGGTGAACGGAGCGGCCAGCATCAGCCATCGGACGGGCGGGTTCCGCAGTCCCCCGTCGATCGATCCGGCCAGCACGACCCGGAGTGCCTGTGTGGGCGATCGGCCACGGTCCGGGGTGAAGCCCAGGTCATGCATCGTGGCTGCGGCCACCACGGCGGTGACGGCGAGGAGCCCCGACCGGACGAGGTAGGGCACACCGAGGTTGCTCACCTGCGCGATCAGGCCTCCGGCCAGCGATCCCGTGAGCAGGGCGGCGCCCGAGGCCACCTGGGCCCGTCCGAACACCCGCTCCAGGTCGCCCGTGTGGCCCGTGGCCGCGAGCGCATCGACCAGCCAGGCCTCGGTGGCGCCGGAGAAGAAGGTGAAACCGAGCCCGACCAGCAGCGAGGCGAGGAGCCAGCCGGCGAAGGGCGCCCGCACCATCCACATCCACCAGTACAGCAGTGTCGACGCCAGCAGCACGACCGTCCCCAGCAGGAAGGAGAACCGGCGTCCGCTCGTGTCGGCGACCACCCCGGTGGGGATCTCGAAGAGCACCATTCCCAGCGTGAACGCGGCGTTCGCGGCGAAGGCCTGGGTGTTGTCCAGCCCGGCGTCGAGCAGGAACAGCGTGTTCACCCCCCAGATCGACGACGCCGCCAGCGTGGTGAGCACCGTCAGCACGAGGTAGGTCCGCTGCACGGGCCCCGAGGAGTCGCTCATCGGCTCAGGTTAGGCTCCCGCAGCCATCGGGTCGCGGACGGACGGACAACGTTCGTGCAGCACGCCTCCCCGGCCGTGCACGATTGCTCACGATTCAACGCGCGGCGCGCCTGTATGACAATGTATGAAAATCCATCTCAGGGGAGATTCCGCATGCCCAACCGCAGCTGGCCGGCGCACGCCGCGCTGTCCGTGCTGTGGGGTTTGGCCATCACCCTGGTCTGTGGGGTCGTGCTGGGCTTCGGCTGGGCCGCGGCGGCCACCCTGACCAGCCTCAGCGCCGCCGTGGCGATCACGGCGTCAGTGCGGCTCGACGGTCGGCGGTTGGCCCGTCCCACCCACATCCGGCAGATGGTCATCCTCGCCGGGGCTGTGGCCGTCCAGAACGTCGGCTTGTGCTTCGCCCTCGCCCACGTGGGGATCGCGCTGAGCGCCATCGTGCTGGGGTCCATGCCGCTCTTCGCCACCCTCTTCGGCCAGATCTGGGGTGTGGACCGGATCACGGCCGCCGCGGCCGGAGGGCTCGCGACCGGCTTCACCGGGCTGCTGCTCGTCGTGGTCTTCCCGGCCCAGGGCGACAGCTGGGCATTCCTCACCGGCATCTTCGCTGCCCTGCTCAGCGCCGTGGCGGGCGGGTTCGCGATCCGCTACGGCACGCTGCGGCTCGCGGGCGAACCGGACGTCGCGGTCGGCTCCCACGTGATCGCAGCCTTGGCGACGCTACCGCTGGTCTTCGTCTTCGGCGGTCCCCGGGGCGGGTCGGTCTGGGCCTACCTCGCGCTCGCTGCGCTCGTGGTCGTGATCGGGCTGGCGTCGCCGGTGCTCGACCTGCACATGCCGAGAAGCGGCCAGGGCGCCCGCGCGGGCATGGTGAAGACCCTGGGCTTGGTCGTTGCGGCGATCGTCGGCGTCCTCTTCCTCGGTGAGCAGGTCGATTTCGGACAGGTCGTAGGGATGCTGCTGCTGGTGTTGGGCGCAGCGCTCGTGCTGGAGCTCCTGCCGTCGCGCTGGTCGCTGCGCTGACCCGTCCCGGGGCGCGGCATCGCTCCCGGCACGGCACCCAGGCCTTACGCTGCTCGCATGGCCGAACCACAACAGCCCGCCACGAGTGAGTCCGGGGCCGCGAGGCCCGACCCGGTGCCGGACGAGACCGGATCGCCCGCCACGTCCGCGCCGCCCTCGGCACCCTTCTCCGGCTGGAAGTCCCTGCGCACGCGCAGCCTCGCCGTCGACTTGGGGCATCCGTTCGCGTGGGGCTTCACCGCCACGGTGGGCGCTCTGATGGCGATCTCGCTCGGCGGCGCGATCGTCTCGTTGTCCACCGTGATGGTCTCGATCGGCGTGGCGCTGTTCATCGCGCTCGCGCTCGACCCGATGGTGCGCTGGCTGGAGACCCACCGGATGTCCCGCGGCCTGAGCATCGCGACCGTCATGGTGGGCTTTGTGGTGATCTTCGGCGGCCTGATCGCCCTGGTCCTGCCCACGGCCATCGTCCAGGTCACCCAGTTCGCGCTGGCAGTGCCCGGCTACATCACAGGCATCCAGAACTCGGACTGGTTCAACAGCCTGGTCGCGCTGACCGGGCAGGCGGACCTGTACGACACCGTGCTGACCCAACTCCGCACCTGGTTGTCCAACCCGGCCAACCTGCTGGCGATCGGTGGCGGCGCGCTCGCCGTCGGCACCGGGGTGGTGAACGCCGTCTCGGGAACGCTGATCGTGTTCGTGCTCACGCTCTACTTCCTCGCCTCGCTGCGCACGATGCAGCACGCACTGGTCCGGCTCGCTCCCGCACACGCCCGCCCCCAGCTGGAGAAGATCACCGACCAGATCACGGAGTCGGTCGGCGGCTACGTGTCCGGAATGGCCATCCTCGCCGCGGCCAACGCGGTGTTCTCGTTCATCCTGATGACCATCCTGCAGGTGCCGTTCGCGGCCCTGCTGTCGTCGCTCGCGCTGGCGATCACGATGATCCCCATGGTCGGGCCGGCCCTGTTCTGGATCCTGGCCACCGTGGTCATCCTGTTCACCAACCCGTGGGGCGCCCTGATCTTCGCGGTGGTCTACTTCGCCTACATGCAGGTCGAGGCGTACGTGATGACGCCGCGAGTGATGACCAAGGCCGTCGACATCCCCGGCTCGCTGGTGCTGATCGGGGCCATGGTCGGCGGCACCCTGCTCGGCCTGCTCGGCGCGCTGGTGGCCGTTCCGGTGACCGCGTCCCTGCTGATGATCCTGAACACGGTCTTCGTTCCGCGCCAGGACGCGAAGGTCACCGCCGACGGCTGAGCGCAGCCTTGTTGCCGCGTCGTAGCCTGAACCCGGATCCACGAGGAGGAACACGATGGAACTCGGCATGGTCGGACTCGGCAGGATGGGCGGCAACATGGTCGCTCGACTCCGCGCGGCAGGACACACCGTCCTCGGCTACGACACCAACCCGGAGCTGTCCGAGGCTACCAGCCTCGCCGACCTCGTCGGGCGCCTCGAGCAGAAGCCGCGCGTCGTCTGGGTGATGGTCCCGGTGCAGTTCCTGGACGGGGCCGTCGACGAGCTCGCCGGGCTGCTGTCCGAGGGCGACATCGTGATCGACGGCGGGAACACCAAGTGGACGGGAGACCAGGCCAGGGCCGACCGGCTCGCCGCCCACGGCGTGCACTTCATCGACTGCGGGGTCTCCGGAGGCGTGTGGGGCAAGGAGCTCGGCTACGCGCTGATGTGCGGGGGTGACGAGGCCGACGTAGCCACGGTGCGGCCGATCTTCGACGCGCTGAAGCCCGACGGCGAGTTCGGCTTCGTGCACGCGGGCGGGCACGGCGCTGGGCACTTCACCAAGATGGTGCACAACGGCATCGAGTACTCGATCATGCAGGCCTACGCCGAGGGCTGGGAGCTGCTGGAGAAGGCGGAGCTGGTGCACAGCGTCCCGGAGATCTTCGACAGCTGGCGCGAGGGCACGGTGATCCGGTCCTGGCTGCTCGACCTGATCGCCCGTGCGTTGTCCGACGACCCGCACCTGGAGAAGCTGAAGGGCTACGCCGACGACTCCGGCGAGGGCCGCTGGACGGTGGACGCAGCGATCGACCTCGGCGTCCCCGTGCCGGCGCTGACCTCGGCGTTGTTCGCCCGGTTCGTCTCCCGGCAGGACGAGTCGCCGGCCATGAAGCTCGTCGCCGCCATGCGCAACCAGTTCGGCGGGCACGCCGTGCAGGCCGAGTCGCCCAGCCTGGGTGAGGTGTGACCGCCCTCAGAGCGTAGCGACCACGATCCCTGCGGCTGCGGGCACCGGCGCGTCGAGCGCCATCAGCGCTGCCCCGGCCTCGGCCAGGTCGACCACCCTGCCGACCAGCGATCGCGGGTCGAGCGTGCCGGCGGTGATCAGCGCAAGCAACTCGGGGTAGTCGACGGCCGCCATGCCGTGGCTGCCCACGACCTCGAGTTCGTGCGCGATCACCGGACCCCACGGCAACGGTGCGTCCGCGTGCCGGTCCAGCATCAGGCCCACCTGCACGTGGCGCCCGCGGCGGCGCAGGCCGAGCACAGCCGCAGCGGCGGTCGCACCGGTACCCACGGCGTCCAGGCTCACGTCGGCACCGCCTTCGGTCACGGCGCGCACGGCGTCCGGGTCGGCGAGCGGCAGGACGGACTCGGCCCCCAGCTCGGTCGCCCTCGCCCGGGCTTCGGGCGAGGGATCCACCGCGAGGACCCGGGCGCCCAGGGCAACCCCGACCATGACGGCGGACATCCCGACCCCACCACAGCCCACGACCAGCAGCCACTCCCCCGCCTTGAGCCGACCCTGCACGGTGAGCGCGTGGTAGGAGGTGGCGAAGCGGCAACCGAGGGACGCGGCGGTGACGAAGTCGACGTCGTCGGGGAGGCGAACCAGGTTGAAGTCGGCCGCCCGCACCACGACTTGTTCCGCGAACGACCCGGCGTGGGTGAAGCCGGGCTGGGTCTGGTCGGGGCAGACCTGCGCGTGACCCGCGAGGCACCACTCGCAGCGTCCGCAACCATTCACGAACGGAGCGGTCACGCGGTCGCCGACCGAGAATGCGCAGACGAGCGGGCCGATCGCCGCCACCACACCGGCGAACTCATGGCCCGGCACCATCGGCAGGGGTACCGGGTCGTGGCCGCGCCAGGCGTGCCAGTCCGAGCGGCACACGCCGGTGGCTCGCACCGACACGATGACACCGTCGGGCGGGCATTCCGGCCCGGGCAGCTCGACCAGACGGGGTTCGGCTCCGTACCCGGAGTACTGGATTGCGCGCACGGGACCGTCCTACCAGATCGGGCGGCGAGCGGGACGCATCAGCTCGTGGCCGGACCGGGCGCAGAGCCGGTGACCTGGGCAGCGAGCCAGTCGCCGAGCAGGCTCACCGTGTCCGGCATGAAGTCGTCGGGCCGGGTCCGGATGGCCTCCTGCAGCGCGGCGGGGGTCATCCACTCTCCGTCCGCGACCTCCTCGGGCTGCCAGCGGATCTCGCCGTCCCAGACGACCGTGTAGCAGAAGCCGTGGTAGGCGGTGTGGTCGTCGGCGTAGTAGCCGCGCCGCAGCGGAACCGGCGTCACTCCGGTGATGCCGAGTTCCTCGGCGAGTTCCCTGACCGCCGCCGTGTCCGGGTTCTCCCCCGCCGTGATCACCCCACCGGCGGCGAAGTCGCGCCGTCCGGGGTAGACATCTTTGGTCGGGGTGCGTCGGTGCACGTAGATCTGGCCCTGCGAATTCCGGACGACAACCGCTGTCGCCCCGTGACGCAGGTTCTGCGCGCGCATCGCTGATCGCGGCGCGGTGCCGCTGGGGCGTCCCTGTTCGTTCAGGAGCAGGACCAGCTCGTCCGGGGACGTGCCCGGGGGCGCCGGCCGCTTCCGGACCCGGTCGAGCTGGCGGTTGTACCAGGTGCCGATCACCAGCAGGAGCACGCCGACAGCGAGGAACGCGATCGCCCGGACGAGTCCCGGCAGCGTGGCCAGGTCGAACAGGAACAGCTTGGCGACGGCGGCCACGGCGAGCGCGATCGCCAGCCGCACCGGAACCATCGCGTCCGTGTCGCGGCGCAGGCCCAGCCGGAGCAGCACCACGCACAGCAGCAGCCACGACACGGTCACCGCGGCGTGCGCTGCCTGGAACCACACCGCGGTGGCGTGGAGGCGCTCGCCGATGATCGTGCCGGCGAGGACCAGCGCCACCGTGCCGAAGCCGATCGACAGCGCCCAGGTCGTGTAGGTGAGCGCGGAGCGACGTGCCGAGAGGAAGGCGCGCAACGCCCACGCGCCGAGCAGGGTCGCCAGCAGACCGAGCAGCGACTCGACCACGTCAGGGACGCCGTGACCGGTGGCGAGGTCGACCGCGATCGGCGTGGCCAGCAGCGGCGCCCAGTGCAGCACGCCCAAGGCCGCCAGCACGAAGCCCACCACCAGGACCGGCCGGAACCGGGTCTGCCGGGCGAGGGCGAGGTACGCAGCGGCCAGGCCGAAGAAGATGTACCCGTCGTAGCCGCCGTCGGCGATCCGCAGGATCGCGAAGGCGACGAAGGTTGCGCCCAGCGGGACGGCCGCAGAGCGGACCAGGTCGGTGACCCTCCTCTCCAGGAGGCCCGCGGTGGCGAACGCCGCACCGACGGCCGCCGAGGCGACCGCTCCCTGCGCGATCGTGCCGAACCAGACGGCCAGCATGAGGGGTCCCGCCATCAGCACCATCGCAGCGGTCGCGGCGATCTGCTCCGCGCGACCGGAGCGTTGGTGCAGGATCGCGAGCACCAGTCCTGCGGCAGCGAGCAGCGCGGCAAGCCCGATGGTGGCGAGCGGGAGTGCGACCACGCTGGGGTCGGGCAGCGCGACCGCCCAGAGGAAGACCACGCTGGTGGGCACCACCCGGGCGGCCATCTGCCACAGCCAGGAGCGCCCCGGCTGGAACGCCTCGGTGACCAGCGTCATCACCACCATGAACGCCAGGCACCAGACGAAGTTCTCGCGCACGATGTAAGGGGCGAGCACGAGGCTGCCCAGGATGGCCAGCACGGCGAGCCACTCGCTGTTCCACCGCCGCGCGATCCAGACCCCACCGACGCTGACCAGGCCGGCGAGCGCCAGACCGGGGAGTTCGGGGAGCATGCCCGTGCCGTCCGGGCCGGTGAACAGCACGGTGACCGCGACGATGCACAGGAACGCGGACGCGACGCCGGTGGCCATCAGGGCCTGGGCGCCCACGTTCTTCGGGTCCCTGGCGTGCTGCCACAGCGCCGCACCGACGGCGGCGAGCGCCAGCACTGCGCCGATCACGGTTCGCGGGACCGGGCCGAGTACACCGTCCTGGGGCAGGACGAGGACGAAGGCCACCCCGATCAGGGTGATCGCCGAGCCGAAGATCGAGAAGATCTCCGCGACGCTCACCGGCCGGCGTTGCTTGCGCGGGCGCGTCGGGACCGCGGACGGGCGCGGCAGCGGCGCGGCGACCGGCGGGGCCGGAGCTCGTGGTGGCACCACGCCGGGGTGAGGTCCAGCGGGCGTCGGGGCCCCGGCGGGCGGCGGGTAGACGGGTCCCGGGGCAGCGGCCGGAGCCACGGGCGCGGGCACGGCGGCCGTGGGGACGGGCGGCACGGCGGCGGCGTGCTGCTCCCTGGGCCCGGCCAGATCCTGGTCCGGTCGCAGTCCGGGAAGGGCCCGGGACAGTTGCTGGAAGTCGGCGGCGAGCCCGGCCAGCCGACGGGACACATCGTCGAGGTCGGCCTGCACCTTGCGCAGGAGATCCTGGGTGTGGTCGTCGCTCATCGGGCCTCTCCGGGTCTGTTGCCAGCCATTCTGGGGCAGCGGGGGCGGCGCGAGGCTCGCGTCCGGCGGAATTCAGCAAGTCCTTCAGGTCGGCGGGCCCCTCACCGCCGGCCCGGTGGGAGGCCTGCCCCGCCGGCGCCAGCTGCCGTCACGGGTTGTCGGCGTACTCCAGTTGCAGGATCGTCACCATCGTCCCCACCACGAAGGTCGCCACCAGCACGGCAACGCTCGCCCAGGTCAGCATCGTCGCGTCCTCGGCGGCGAGGAGCACGATCGACCACGGCGTCCACTCTGCCCACCCGGTGTGCCCGAGCAGGTCGCCCAGCAGCAGGGTGCCGAACGCGAACGCCACGGCGCCGAGGGCGCTGCGGGTCGCGACGGTGACCCACGCGGTGAGCGGGACGACCAGGAAGCTGATCCCCGCAGCGAGGAGAGTCGTGCCCACGGCCAGGGCCATCGCGCCGGGCGTGCGGTCAGGCAGGTCGAGGACCCAACCCAGCAGCAGCCCCTCCGCCGCGACGGCCACGGCCAGGACCGCCCACCACACCAGGGCGACGGTGAGCTTGCCGAGCACGAACCAGTGGCGTCCGACCGGAAGGGCGAGCATGTTCTTGGCGGTGCCGTCGGCGTACTCGCGTCCGAACAGGTAGGCCAGCACGAAGCCGAGCAGCCCGAGCCCGCCGCCACCAGCGACCATCGCGAGGTAGCCGGAGAAGGCCGGCCAGGTGGCCTCCAGCCCGGCGAGATTGGCCTTGGTGCCGAGCAGGCCGAGGGTGGCGGCGGTCTCGGGGTGCTGGACGATCCACATGAACAGCGCGATCCCGCAGGGGGCCAGCAGCATCACCCCGAGGGTCACCCACGGCACCACGGATCGCTTCAGCTTCAGGAACTCTGCCGCCACGACCTGCGCCATCATCGGGCGACCTCCGCGCTGGTCCGGGCGAGGAAGTAGCGCTCGAGGTCTGCCGTCAGCAGCGCCTCCTCCCGCTCGGACTGGGTGAAGGCGTCCCGCACATACTCTCGTGCGCGGGACGCGAGCACGTCACGTGGCGCCTCCTCGAGGAGACGGCCGGCGTGCACGATTCCGATCCGGTCAGCCAGGTGTGCCACTTCGGCGAGGATGTGGGACGACATGAAGACCGTCACGCCCTCCGCAGCGAGTCCGCGCAGCAACTCACGCACTTCCACGATCCCCGCGGGATCGAGCGCATTGGCGGGCTCATCCAGGATGAGCACCTCCGGCGCGTGCAGGAGTGCCCGGGCGAGCGAGAGCCGTTGCTTGTTGCCCAGCGAGAGGCGCCCGGCGCGCCGATCGGCGTAGGGGCCGAGCCCGAGCCGCCCGATCCACTCCGCCACGCTCGAGACGGGCGCGCCAGTGAGTCGGCGTTGCAGGTCGAGGTTCTCGCGGACGGTGAGGTTCGGGTAGGCGGTTGCGGACTCCACCAGGAAGCCCACCCGCCGCAGCCACTCCTGGTTGTGGCCGATCGGCCGTCCGAACACCCGGACGGCACCGGCGGTCGGCCGGATCAGGCCGAGCAGCATCCGGATCGTGGTGGTCTTGCCCGCACCGTTGCGTCCGAGGAAGCCGTACACCTCGCCGCGGCGCACCTCGAGGTCGATCCCGTCCACGGCCCGCACCCGGCCATAGTGCTTGGCAAGTGCCTGCGTGCTCAGCACGACCTCACCGTCCATCACGCCTCCCTGCTGCCCAGGACGCGCAGGGAGAGCCGCAGGGCCTGTTCGAGTGCCGCGGGCATCTCCTCCAGCGGCGTCCCGGCGAGTTCGACCGCGCGCAGGCCGCCGAGGATGAACCAGGCCGCGGCCCGCGGGTCGGGCACGTCGAAGGAGCCGTCGGCGACGCCCTCACGGATGAGCTCCTCGACGATCGGCAGCAGCCGGGGCACGAACTGCTCCGCGAACCGGTCGTGCAGGCTCACGTTCTCCGGGCGGTGGATGAAGGCAGCGACGTCCGCGACCGACTCGTCCTGGGTGCGATCGGCGAAGCCTCCGACGAGGGCGCGCAGCCGCTCCACGGGGGTGCCGGACGCCTGCATGGCCTGCGCGAACCCGGCCATCATCTGCTCGGCGACGTCCTCCACCACCGCGAGGATGACGTCGTCCTTGCTCTCGAAGTACAGATAGAAGGTTCCCTGTGCGACTCCGGCCGCCCGCACGATGTCCGAGACGGACGTGTCGCTCACACCCTGCTCGGCGAAGACGCGGGCTGCGGCGGACACCAGTCCGGCCCGCCGCGCGGCCCGGTCGGTGGTGCGTGGGCTCATCTCTCCCCCATTACTGACTGATTGTCAGTCAGTAATCTACCCTGCCTTGGACGAAAAGGGAACCGTCCCCTTTCCGGCCACGGGGACGGTTCCCTTCCCGTTCACGGGGACGGTTCCCTTCCCGTTCAGGCGTCGCGCAGCGTGCCCTGGTGGTAGACGGCCTGCCAGCCCTGCGGGGTGCGGGCCCAGACGGTGCAGCGGCGGCTCTTCCGTCCATCCTGGTCGAGGTCGTACGTCACCAGCCAGGTGTCCCCACCGAGCGGACGCGCGTCGAACTCGGACACCTCGAGGGGCGCCTCGACAGTGCCCTCTGCGTACCGCTGGGTGACGGTCGCAAGGATGAACTCCCGGTCGTAGGCCCGGCCGGATGCGCCCACCTCCCAGAAGTCGGACGCGAGCATCGCCTCGAACACCTCCCGACCCGAACCTTGCGGCGATCGGTGGAAGATCGGCTCGAGGCCGCGCAACTGCGCGGCGACGCCGGCCTCGCCGGCCACCCGGCGCGCCAGCACGACCGAGTCCTCCAGGACGGCTGGCTGCCCGTCCGGTCCGACCGCGTCGCGCTTCCTCACCTCGGCGAGCACGACGTCCCACTCCCCCTCGGCCAGGCCCAGCGCCGCGACCTCCTCCGCCGGGGTGGCCTCATGGTGGGGATGGTGCCCGTGGCCGCCCCGGGCCCACGGTGGCGGCGCCGCGTGCGAGACCAGCAGGACGTACCCGCCCGGTGCGACACTGGCCGCCGCCCGGTGCAGGATCTCCCGGCGCGGCAGTTCCATCGGCGACTGCAGGAAGAACGCGCTGACCAGGTCGTACTCCTGGTCCGGTTGCCACTCGGTGAGATCGTGGGCTACCCAGCGGATCCGGTCGTCGGGCAGGCCCGCCTCCCGAGCCGCCGTGCGGCCCCGTGCGATCGCCGTCGTCGAGATGTCCACGGCGGTCACCCGCCAGCCCTGCTGTCCGAGCCAGACCGCGTCCCCGCCCTCGCCGCAACCGAGGTCGAGGGCGCGACCCACCGGCAGGCCCGCAGTCAACTCCACCAGGCCGGGATTCACCCGGCCGGACCACACCTTCGGGCTGCCCGCGTAGCGCTCTTCCCAGAACTCGGCGGCTGTCATGTCTTCCCCCTGCTAGACGGTGGTGAGCGTGTGGTGAGGTTCTGCGGGCAGTTCCACCGTGATCGGATCACCCGCCCGGACCGTGCCGCTGCGCGACACCATGCCCATCACCCCGGCCAGCCGCTCGACCTGACCGTCGTCGTCGCGGTGCAGCACCTGCTTGAGCAGGCCGGGGCGGAACTCCTCGATCTGGTGGCACGGATTGCGCAGCCCGGTGATCGTGACCACAGCGGAGCCGACGTGCAGTCGGGTGCCTACCGGCAGCCCGAGCAGGTCGACGCCGAGGGTGGTGATGTTCTCCCCCAACTGCCCGGGACCGACGCCGAACCCCGCGGCGGTGAGCGCGTCGAGAAGTTCCGCGTGGATCAGGTGCACCTGGCGCAGGTTGGGCCGGTCGGCGTCCTTCCTGACCTGGTGCAGGTGCTGGACGGTGGGACCGCTGTGCGCGTCCCCTGCGACGCCGACGCCCTCGATGAGTTCGACCGAGGACACCGTGGGCTTGCTGAACGAATGGGTGGCACTGCGGGCCACGGCGACGACTGCGGGCACGGCCGCCATGCTACGTGAGCAGACCCGGCCGGTGCCGTTCCCGCGCCCCGCGGCATACCCGGGCGTAGGGTGCGAATTGAGTCGAAGGGAGTCGTCCATGCAGCGCTCGATCGTGATCAATCGCGAGTTCGGCAGTGGCGGACGGGAAATCGGACGCATGATCTGCCAGCGCACCGGCATGGAGTTCTACGACAGCCGAATCCTGCAGGAGGCGGCCAGCAAGCGCGGGCTGCCCCCGGACCTGCTCGAGGGGTTCGACGAGCGGATCGTGACCGGGCAGTTCTTCGACCTGTCGATCATCGGCGGCACCGATCCGGAGACCATCTCGCTGCCCTATCGCATGTACGGTGCGATCGCCGAAGTGATCACCGAGGCCGCCAGGACGAAACCGTCGGTGTTCATCGGCCGCTGCGCGGACAAGATCCTGCGGGACGCGGAGGTGGGCTTCCGCAGCGTGTTCATCTACAGCACGGACACCGACCGCAAGGTCGAACGGGCCATCCGGGTGGACGGAGTCGCACCGAGGGACGCCGAGAAGTACATCGCGAAGATGGACAAGACCCGCGACCGCTATCAGCAGTTCTTCACCGGCACGAAGTTCGGCGACCGCCGCGAGTACGACCTGTGCCTGAACAGCGGACGCCTCGGCTACGAGACCTGCGCCGATCTCATCCTGGCGTCCGTCGGCTAGAAAGCCGATCGGGCGCGCGCCCGAGTCATCTGTGACAGTCTGGAGAACGCTCCCATCAGGAGGTTATGGTCGGGCTTGTGGACGGCACCCCCGCCGGCCGCGGTCCCTCAATGGAGAGGATGTTGCATGACCCTGACACCCCCAACCCACCGGTTCCGAAGGCTGGCCGCAGCGCTGGCCGGAGCAGTTCTCGTCGCCGGTTCGTTGACCACCATGACGGCGCAGGCCGTCCCGGCGGGCGGCCACGCCAAGCCCGTCGTCACCACCCCCGAACTCGGTCCGAACGTCACGATCATCTCGCCCGACATGTCCGTGTCCGAGATCAAGAACACGCTCACGGCGATCTCCGACAAGCAGCTCAACGACGAGATGGGCACCAACCGCTACTCCGTGCTGTTCCTGCCCGGCACCTACGGCACCGCGACCGAGCCGTTGCACTTCACGCTCGGCTACTACACAGAGGTCGCCGGACTCGGCGCGAACCCGGGTGACGTCACCATCAACGGCAGCATCGACGTGTACAACCGCTGCCTGGGCGAGAACAACACGAACTGCATCGCACTGGACACGTTCTGGCGGACGCTGTCGAACCTCACCCTGAAGATCGACAAGTCCGACGAGACGGACGGCTGCAAGGCCAGCGCGAACTTCTGGGCAGTCTCCCAGGCTGTGTCGATGCGCCGGGTCGACATCAGCGGCGCGAACCTCTCGCTGATGGACTACTGCTCCGCAGGGCCCCAGTACGCCAGCGGTGGCTACATCGCCGACTCGAAGCTGCCGTTCGTGATCAGCGGCTCGCAGCAGCAGTGGCTCACCCGCAACAGCGAGGTGTCCGGCTGGAGCAACGGCGTGTGGAACCAGGTGTTCTCCGGCGTGGTCGGGGCGCCCGACGACTCCGCCTTCCCCAACCCGCCCTACACGACCGTCGCGAAGACTCCGCTGAGCCGGGAGAAGCCGTACCTCTACGTCGATGACGCCGGTACCTGGTTCGTTCGGGTGCCGTCCGCGCAGCGGAACACGTCCGGCATCTCCTGGGCCGACGGGATGACCGCGGGACGGAGCATTCCGCTGTCGAAGTTCTACATCGCGAAGCCGACCGACCCGGTCGGCCGGATCAACGTGGCGCTCGCCCAGGGCAAGAACCTGCTGTTCACTCCGGGGGTCTACAACGTCGACCGGACGATCCTCGTGCAGCGTCCCGACACTGTCGTGCTCGGCCTCGGGCACGCGACCCTGACCGCCAAGAATGGCGCCACGCCGCTCCGGATCGCGGACCGGCCCGGGATCGTGGTGGCAGGGCTCACCATGGATGCAGGGACGAAGCTCTCCCCCGTCCTGCTGCAGGTCGGCCAGGCCCGGGGGCATGCGTGGGGGCGGACGAGCAGCACTCGCAACCCGATCACCCTGAGCGATGTCTACTTCCGGGTCGGTGGCCCGCACGTTGGAAAGGCCGTGACGGCGCTGGAGATCAACGCCGACCATGTCCTGGTCGATCACACCTGGATCTGGCGCGCCGACCACGGCGTTGAGGACTTCACGCAGGGCGAGCTGGGCGACACGGATCGCTGGAACACCAACATCGGCCGCTACGGGCTCGTCGTGAACGGCAAGGACGTCACCGCAACCGGCCTGTTCTCCGAGCACTTCCAGCGCTACAGCACGCTCTGGAAGGGCAACGGCGGTCGGGTGATCTTCTACCAGAACGAGCTCGCCTACGACGCGCCCACGCAGGCCGACTGGACCCAGCCGGACGGCACGCTCGGATACCCCGGCTACAAGGTCGCGGATACCGTGCGGACGCACAGTCTGGTCGGTGGCGGCGTGTACGTGTACAGCCGCAACAACCCGGCCAACGTCACCACGAGCGGATTCGACGTGCCTGACCGGGCCGGCGTCACCCTGCACCACATCCTGACGGTCAACCTCGGCGCGGGCACGATCACCCACGTGGTGAACGACACCGGCGGCCAGGTCGACAACTCGAACACCGGCACGCCGCAGTACGTGGTGGACTACCCCACGCCGTAGCGTCGGACGTGGCCGGGCCCTGCCTGGGCCCGGCCACGGATCGCGGTCCGGGCGAACTCCTCCTGTTCACCACCGCCGAACGAGGAGAAGCGGATCACGCTCAGCCAGTCGTGCCCGCAGTGCCCACTGCGGCCGGCTGACTGCGCCGTCGAATCGCAACATCTCAGCCAGCGAGCGATAGATCAGCATGGTGCCGAGGGTCACGATGAACGGCGGGATCTTCTTCGGCGACCGGGGGGACGATGCGCGCCCGCGTGGCGATCAATCGACCTCGACTCTGTCAACGACGGCGGCACCCCTCACGCGTGGGGTCGAGTTCTGCGACACGAGAGACCCCGACTGCTCGTGACGAGATCCCGCCCACACTCCGGAACACCGCTTGCGGGCCGACACCGGCCACGGTGCTCGGCTGATCAGCTGCCGGTCCCGGCCCGCGGGGTCCGGTGGTGGGCCATGCCTTCATCAGCCGCGGAGGATTCCGCGGCCCGACGCCGCATCCCCAGGCCCGCGGCTGCGACGGGACCGAGGGCGAAGGCGGCGATGAAGACCCACAGGCCGGGGACACCGAACATCGCGGTCGTGCCGTTGCCGACGGCCAGCAGCAGCGTCCACGCGATCACGACGGCCGACCAGGTCAGGCCCCGCCGCGCGCCCTCACCTGCGCTGTGCGTGGTCAGCAGCCACGCGACGACGACGGCGGCAACGAACACCGGGACAGCCGCCACCAGCGACATCAGGCTGATCTGGGCCAGCCAATCGGGGTGCGATCCGGGCTCGGACGGGGCCGAGTCGTAGGGCAGCGAAGCCCCCGCAAGCAGCAGGACCAGGTAGGCGCCGTAGAGGAAGATCTGGGACCCGACAGCCAGCACGACTCCGACTACGACATCAACAAGAACTCGCCTGGACATCGCGGCCTCCGATGACATTCCCAGCAATTCGAGATTACTCCCGCGGCCGCCGGGCAGAGCTGGTGGAGGCAGTGAACGCATGCGTCCGCGGGCTCGGGAGCTCGTAGTCCAGGCCAGCTGCTCATCGAACCCCCGTGCCGGTCGGACCGTCGTGAAGGCGGGTACTCTCGCTGGGCCGGTCGGCGAACAGCCATGTGGTGGCCCGGGGGTGGAGGGAGACGTCGCCCGGAGCGGATCCGACCTCGGCGCGCCAGCCCGCGACAGGGGCCGTCCAGCCCGGCGTGGCGGCAGTCCGCAGATCCCCGGGCTAGGACACGGCTCCCCGAACGGGCCCGGTACCCGGCTGCTGGCCTTGTGTATGTTCCTGGCGGCGGACGTCGCGTGTGATGAGTCGCAGCAGTTCGAGAGCAGACGCCAACTCGTTGTCGAGAGTCGCCAACTCGCGGGCGGTGCGGAAGGTGCCAGCTTCGATCCGCGATCTGACCTCGATGAGATTGGCGATGGAGCCCGCCACCTTGTCCCGGACCTCATCCTCATCCGTGAAGGGGTCGGCTGTCTCGGTTGGGGTCACCTCAGCAGTCGCCGTCGCGGCGTGGGCGATCCACTCCGGCTTTCCCGACAGGAACGCTTTCAGCGCCAATCGGTCACTCGGGGAGACCTGGGTCGCCGCGACCAACCGATCGCGCAGTCCGAACAACGTCCAGGTAGCCCGGACCAGCTCAAGCCCGTCCACCGACGAGTACAGGTCGTCGGCGGCCCAGTCCCCGTGCTCAAGGAGTCCGTCCACAAGCGGCGTCAGCGAGGCGAGCTCCTGCTGGAACGCGAGCCAGAAGGCTCGGTCGAGGGTGTTCATCTATCGACTGTACGCTCCAACGAGATCAATCTCGGCACGGAAACCTCGACACCCCCTCCTGCCGGGCCGGGCCGCGCTTCACGCGAGCCGGCTACGGGCGATGCCCACGAGCGGCGCCTCGCTGACCAGAGGCCCGTCAGGTAGCGGGGGCCGGCGATCGGGACGCGACAGGAGCGGGGAAATCGAAGGGACCGGTATTGTCGCACGGTGCGCATCGTGGTTTCGGGCACCCATGCCAGCGGCAAGAGCACCCTGATCTCGGACTTCGCGCTGAGGCATCCGCAGTTCACCGTGCTGCCCGACCCTTTCGAGCTCGTCGACGAGGCCGAAGACCTACTCGGTACAAGCCTGTTCTCTGCACAACTGCGGATCAGTGCTGACCGGTTGACGAACGAGACGTACGGCCCGCACGTGATCGCCGAGCGAGGACCGCTGGACTTCCTGGCATACCTTCTCGCCCTGGCCGAGCTGTCCGGCAGCCCAGTCGATGCCGGGTTCCTCCGCCGCGCCACCGCTCGGACCGCCGAGGCGCTGGACACGATCGACCTGCTTGTCGTGCTGCCGCTGGCCGAGAGTGATCCCATCCACGTCGGGGCCGACGAGTACCTCGAACTGCGCGACGCGATGAACGACGTGCTCCTGGACCTCCTCGACGACTCCGACCTCGTCGGACCTGGTGTCATGGTGGCCGAAGTCGCGGGCACGCCCGACGTGCGGCTCGCCCGACTCGAGGCGCTCGTTGGCCTCTGACAGGTGACATGTCGCATCGCGCGTAGCCAGCGGCTGACCCGCGCTGAGCGGTCGCGCCGGCCTCACGTGGGACCGGAAGGCTCCGGACCGAGGCCGTCCCATCTCCACCCTCACGTGCGATCAGCCGGGCCGGCAGCGCCTCCACCTCGGACACACCAACGCCGGTGCGCCGAAGTTCGTCATGGACCGCGTCACCACGAGCGGATTCGACGTGCCTGACCGGGCCGGCGTCACCCTGCACCACATCCTGACGGTCAACCTTGGCGCGGGCACGATCACCCACGTGGTGAACGACACCGGTGGCCAGGTCGACAACTCCAACACCGGCACGCCGCAGTACGTCGTGGACTACCCCACCCCGTGATCGACGCAGCCCAGGACGGGCAGCCGGTCGCGTCCGCGGATCGTTCCGCGGCCGGCCGGCTGCTCCATGGCCGGGACGATCGAGCGACTCTCCGGGCTCGGCGACGACGCTACGCGTAAGCTGGCATAGCGGGTTGAGCAGCGTTCCCGAGGACCCGTCCCGAGGCGTCGATCGGAATCGCGATGTGGGTCTACGTGGTGGTGGCGGTCTTCCTAGTGGCCCTGCTGGGCCTATCCCTGCGGATCGTGAAGCAGTATGAGCAGGGCGTCCTGTTCCGCTTCGGGCGGGTGATCGCGGTGCTGCAGCCCGGGCTGCGGATGATCATCCCGTTTGTGGACGTGCTGCACCGGATCTCCACGCGGATCGTGACGATGCCGATCCAGTCCCAGGGGATCATCACGAAGGACAACGTCAGCGTGGACATCTCCGCCGTGGCCTACTTCCGGGTCATCGACGCGAAGAGATCCGTGCTCGCGATCGAGAACCCCAAGGCCGCGATCGACCAGATCGCCCAGACGACTCTGCGAAAGGTGGTCGGCCAGCACACGCTGGACGAGACCCTGGCGGAGACGAACCGGATCAACCTCGACATCCGCGAGATCCTCGACATGACCACTCTCGAGTGGGGCATCGAGGTGACACTGGTCGAGCTGAAGGACATCCAGCTGCCGGACAGCATGAAGCGGGCGATGGCCAAGCAGGCCGAGGCCGAGCGGGAGAAGCGGGCCAAGATCATCAGCGCCGAGGGTGAGCTGATGGCGGCCGGGACGCTGGGCGAGGCGTCGGACATCATGATGGACCATCCGATCGCGCTGCAGCTCCGCAACCTGCAGAGCCTGGTGGAGATCGGCGTCGACAAGAACACCACCGTCGTCTTCCCGTCCCCGATCATGACGACGATCAACGAGTTGGGCTCCTTCATCGAGCAGGAGCGGGCGGCCGCGCAGCGTGGTCCCGGGCACGCGGCCGGCGCCGGGGCTCCTCAGCCGACCGAGCCGCTCAGCCTGGAGGCGTCCGATCCCGCTGCCCTCGAGTCGTCGGCGAGGCCGCCGGATCCCGCGCCGATGACGACCGCGCCCGTCGAAACCACACCCTGATCGACCACGCGACCCGCCTGCACGGATCGCGTGGCGCACCCGGCCGAGGTGCACCTCGCACACCTCGTCGCTCGCTCAGCCAGTCGTGCCCGCGGCGGCCGCCGCGGCCGGTCGGCTGCGCCGTCGCCGGGACGTGAACCTCTCCTTGACCACCGGACCGGCGGTCTGGACGAGAATGACCAGGATCAGCACCAGGCCCTGGAAGGTGTCCTGGATGTCGGCGCTGAGGGCCGGGATGCTGACGATGATGAAGTCGATCGCCGAGTAGGACAGCGCGCCGAACAGCACGCCCGCCATGTTGCCGCGGCCACCGGCCATGGCGATGCCGCCCAGCACGACCGCGGCGATCGCGTACATCTCGTAGGAGCGTCCCGAGGAGGCAGGGGTGATGTTGCCGACCTTGCAGGCCTGGATGATGCTGGCCACCCCGACGAGCAGACCGGTCACCATGAACACCGAGGCCTTGATCCGGTCGACGTTCACACCGGCGAGCCGGGCGGCCCTGTCGTTGGAGCCCACCGCGTAGACCGCCTTGCCGTACTTCGTGTTGCCGGCGATCACCACGAACAGGGCCACGCAGAGCAGGAACAGGATCGACACGTACGGAATCGAGAAGCCCGCGATCCGCAGCGAGCCGGTGCCGAACGCCATCCGGAGGAACTCGTAGCTGGCCGAGCCCGACTTCATCGCGAACTGGCTGGAGGAGGAGCCGCTGATCTCCGCCGGGATCTCCCGCACCGCCCACAGCGCCAGCGAGCGGTAGATCAGCATGGTGCCGAGGGTCACGATGAACGGCGGGATCTTCGCGTACGCCGCCAGCACGCCGTTCACCGCACCGAGCAGGAGTCCTGAGCCGAGCGCGGCCAGCACGGTGAGCAGGATGTTGTCGGTCATGTTGAACACGACGATCGTGACGCCCGAACACAGCACGAGCGCGGATCCGATCGACAGGTCGATCTGGCCGGTGATGATCACCAGCGCCATGCCGATCGCCATCGTGCCCACGATCACGGTGTTCTGGCTGGACAGGATCGAGGAGATGTGGCCGGAGGTGAAGCTCTTGCCGTTCAGCTGGATGGTGACGGCGTAGACGATCAGGATGACGATGAACACGAAGATGTAGCTGTGCTCGCGCCACAGCGACGAGACCGCCCGCCACACCTTGTTGCCGGTCTTCGCTTCCACCTCAGTCACCCTTCGCTGCATTCATGGCGTTGGTCGAATAGAGCATCACGTCACGCTCGTTGATCTGGTCGTGGTCCAGCACGGCCACGACGTCGCCGGCGTAGAGCACGACGCAACGGTCGGACACCTTCTGGATCTCGGGGATCTCGAGGGTGTTGATCACCACCGTCTTGCCGGCGGTGGCCAGCTCGAGGATCAGCCCGTAGATCTCCTCCTTGGCACCGACGTCCACGCCCTGGGTGGGGTTGTCGAGCAGGAGGATGTCGGCGTCGGTGTTCAGCCAGCGGGCCAGGAACACCTTCTGCTGGTTGCCGCCGGACAGGCTGTTGATGGCGACTCCCGGACCCTGCGTCCGGATGTTCAGAGCGTCGCGCAGGTTCTCATACTGGGCGATCTCGCGGGCGTTGTGGATCCACTGGTGCCGGGCGGAGAGGCTGTGCTCGGCAAGGTACAGGTTCTCCAGGACACTCACGTCGGGGATCACCGAGTTCTCCTTGCGGTTGGTCGGCAACATGCCGATGCCGCCCCGCATGGCCGCCCGGATCGACCCGGACGCAGGCTTGCCGTGGGCGCGGATCTCGCCGTCCAGCAGCGGGATCGCCCCGAACAGTGCCTGCATCAGCTCGCTGGCCCCGGATCCGGCCAGTCCGGTGAGGGCAACCACCTCGCCGCGGCGCAGCGTCAGGCTGACGTCCCGGAACGACTCCGACGTGAGCCGGTCGAGCTCGAGCACCACGGGGCCGAGTTCGCGGGCCCGGTAGACGTCCTCGTCAGCGTACTGCTCCCCCACCATGTCGCAGGTGATCGAGAACGGCGTCGCGTCCGCGACGGCGCCCGAGCTGATCAGCTCGCCGTTGCGCAGCACCGTGTAGGTGTCAGCGATCTGGAACACCTCCGGCATCTTGTGCGAGACGAAGATGAACGAGCGCCCCTCGGACTTCAGCTGTCGCAGGATGGAGAACAGGTGCTCGATCTCGTCGTTGCCCAGCGCCGTGGTGGGCTCGTCGAGGATCATCAGCTTCGCCTCGGCGTGCAGCGCGCGGCAGATCTCGAGCAACTGCTTCTGGCTGGTCTTGAGCTCGCCGACCTTTCGGGTGGGGTCCATGTCGACCCCGAGCCGCTCGAACAGCTTGCGGGTCTCTGCGACCATCTCGGTGCGCCGGAGCAGGCCGAGCGGGTAGGTCAGCTCGTGGTTGAAGAAGATGTTCTCGCTCACCGTCAGGTCGTTGACGACGTTGAGCTCCTGGTGGACGAAGGCCACTCCCGCCTTCTCCATCTGGGCGATGGTGGCGTGCGGGTAGTGCGTGCCGTCGAAGTGGACGTCGCCGCGGTCCCTGGGGATCACGCCGGCGAGGATGTTCAGCAGGGTCGACTTGCCCGCACCGTTCTCACCGAGCAGGGCGTGGATCTCGCCCTGCTCCACGCTGAAGTCGACGCCCTTCAGCACCCGGTTCCCGTCGAACGACTTCGACACTCCGGTCATCTCCAGGATGCTCATGCCGCGATCACCCCCTCGCCTGTGACGACCCTGCCGCGGGGCACGCGTCCTCGCGCACCCCGCGACAGGGTTCAGCTTCCTCCGTTGTCAGTAAATCGGATCAGTGGCCCGTGAACCCCTGGAACTTGCTGACGTTGTTCTTGTCCACGATGAAGGTGGGCTCGTACTCGCCGTCGCCGGCCTTGTACTTCCAGTCGGTGCCGTCGAGGTACTGCGTCATGTAGTCGATCGCGGTGGTCATCATCTTCGGCGAGAAGTACATGCTCATCAGGCCGTCGAAGTACTGGTCGGCGATCTTCGACTGCGGCGCGGTGCCGGCCATGACGTCGTACAGCTCCTGCATGCCGCCGATGGCGGAGATGTAGACCTTCATGTCCGCCAGGTCCTTCTTGGCGGCGTCGTCGAGCGTGTTGCCCTCGAGCAGGTTCATGAACCCGAAGGTCATCTCGTCATCCATCGAGAACACGTAGAGGCTGCCGCCGCTGGACTTGGCGTCCTTCATGATGTCGGGCAGCGTCTGCTCCAGGTACTGGTAGGCGGCGTCGGCGCTCCAGTCGCAGACCACCTTGTACTTCGACGTCAGGGCGCTGACCTCGTCCGCGGTCCAGGCCTGGCTGGTCTTGTAGGTCTGGCCGGTCTCCTTGTCGGAGTAGTCCTTCTCGCCCTTCAGGAACTGCTCGAAGCCCTCCTGGCGGCGCGAGCTCACGGTGCCGTTGTCGCCGATCAGCGTGACGAGGGTGTCACCGGGCTTCATTCCGTTCTTCTGCAGCCAGTAGCCGATGCCCGCGCCGACGGCCCAGTTGTCGCCGGAGAAGTTCAGGATGGCGGACTTGTCCGGGCCCTCGATGATCCGGTCGAAGGAGATGAACGGGATGTTGGCGCCGATCAGCGCCTCCTGCCCGGACTTCGCCGAGTCGTCGAGCGCGAAGAACACGACGCCGGCCGCGTCGCCGTTGGCGATGATGTTCTGAACGAGGTCGTTCTGCGCCTCGCCGTCCGAGGACGCCTGGTACTCGGCCTTGTACTTGCCGGCGGCGTTGATCTCTGCGACCTTCTTCTCGGCGTAGCTGCCGGCCTGGGCCGTCCAGCCGTGGTCGGGCGTCGGGCCGAGCACGTAGATGGTCTTGCCCGCCGCCGCGCTCGTCTCACCCGGGGTGGTCGACGTGCTGCAGGCTCCCAGCGTGATGACCAGCGCAGCGCCCAACAGCGCCGCGATCGTCTTTCTCATGAGTATTCCTTTCTGCTGTGCCTCGGGTGCTGCTGTGCACCGTTGAGAGCTGATTTCTGGTTTCGATGCCCACGCCCTGCACGTGGGTCGGGGTTGTTGGTCGGCATGGGACCGGCGCTCCCGCGGGGCCCCATGGTTCGGGTGGGAAGGGTCGCGAGCCCGCGTCTCACGGGGCCACCGCCGTCCACTGCCGGTTCGAGGCCGAGGCGAGCACGGCGTCCACCAGCCTCAGTGAGCGGGCGCCGTCGTCGAAGGTGGGCAGCCCCTCGGGCTGGGTGCCGCCGATCGCCGCGTACACGTCGGCGACGAAGTTCTCGAAGCAGGCCTCCCAGCCCTGCACGTGGCCAGCGGGGGTGAGGGTGACCCGGCGCGCGTCCGCGGACTCGTGTCCGGGATCGCGGGAGAGGATCCGGGATTCACCCTCACCACCCAGCCAGACCGTCTCCGGGTTCTCCTGGTCGAACACCGCGGACTGCACGGCCCCGTCCAGTTCGAACCAGAGTCGGTTCTTCCGCCCCGCCGACACCTGGGAGACCGTGAGGGTGCCGGGAACGCCGGAAGTGGTGCGGAACAAGATGTTGGCGACGTCCTCGGTCCGGACCCGGACCCGGGGCAGCTCGTCGCTCCCACGGGAGAAGGTGGGCCCGGTCTCGCCGGGGCGTTCGGGGACGGCGATCGCGATGTCGGCGACCAGTTCGGCGATGCGCTCGCCGGACACCCACTCGACCAAGTCGCACCAGTGCGAGCCGATGTCGGCGAAGGCGCGGGAGGTGCCACCGAGTGCGGGGTCGACGCGCCAACTGGACGCGTTCGGTGAGAGCAGCCAGTCCTGCAGGTACGAGCCGTGGACGAGGTGCATCTCGCCCAGTTCGCCGGCGACGCGGCGATGCCGGATCTCCCGCACCAGCGGGTGGTAGCGGTAGGTGTACGGGACGGCGGCGACGAGGCCGCGCTCACGGGCGGTGGCGGCGAGCTCGGCGCCCTCGCCGGCGTCCAGGCAGAGGGGCTTCTCGCAGATCACGTTCACGCCGGCGTCGAGGCCGAGCCGCACGAACGGGGCGTGGGTGACGTTCGGGGTGCAGACGTGGATGACGTCCGGCTGCGTCGCGAGGGCGTCCTCGAGGTGGTCCCAGGCGTTCGCGACTCCCCATTTCCGGGCGGCGGATTGCGCGCGGGCAGGGTCCTTCTCGACGACGCCCACCACCTCGGCACCGTTCAGCAACGCCGCGCGCCGGTGGATGTTGCCGATCAGTCCGCTGCCGACGATGACCGCGCGGAGTCGGTCTTCGGACCCGTGTGTACCGTCGGACATCCGCCGCCTCCCCGTTGAGTACGTCGTACGAGCTGAGCCACAAGATTGCTCGAAATGAACGTAACAGGGGTGCTAGCGTGGCGCCGAGAGCCTGAATAATGTCATTTGCGACAGAATTGGACGGGTCTACGACATGACCGAATCGTCGAGCCGGCGGGAACTCCCCACCGCCCGTCTGGCCGTCCCCCCGATGGTCCGGCTCACGGATCCGTCGGTGGTGATGAGCGTTGTCGCGCAGCTGATCGCGTCCGGGACGGCGACGACGCGTCCCGAGCTCGCCCGGGCAACCGGGCTGGCACGCTCGACGATCGGAACCTGCCTCGCAGGCCTGGAGAAGCGCGGTCTGGTCGTCTCGAGCGGGGTGGTTCCGCGCCAACGCGGCGCGGGTCGTCCGGCGGAGACGCTGTCGATCAACCCGGACGCCGGGGCGCTCCTCGTCGTGGAACTCACACCGCACCACATCCGGGTGGTGGTGGCGCGGATGGACCAGAGGTTCCTCGCGCAGCGCAGGATCGAGTTCGCGGCCGAGTCGGGGCCGGTGGCGACGCTGGAGGCGACGGTGAGGCTCGCCCGGGACATCCTCGACGAACTCGGCCTGCCGGACGAGCGGCTGCGGATCGCGGTGGTCTCGTTCACCGGGCCCGTGGATGCCAAGCGCGGGGTGCCGGTGCGTCCGCCGATCATGCCGGGTTGGGACGGATTCGGGGTGGCAGCACACCTGCAGGCCGAGTTCGGCTGCCCGTGCCGGGTGGACAACGACGTGAACCTGATCGCGATGGGTGAGGCGAGGGTGCTTCCCGAGGACCAGTGCCCGCTGCTGGTGGTGAAGGTCGGCACGGGGATCGGCGGCGGGCTGATCACCGAGCGGGGCCACGTCCACCGGGGTGCGGACGGTGCGGCCTGCGACATCGGCCACCTCTCGGTCGTGGGCGCGGAGGACATCATCTGCTCGTGCGGCAACACGGGCTGTATCGAGGCCGTCGCGTCGGCCGAGGCGATCACGAAGAAGCTGCGGGCGGCCACCGGGAACCCTGACCTCACCCAGACCGACCTTCGACAGGCCGCACGCAACGGCGACCCGGTCGCAATCCGGCTGATCCGGGACGCGGCGGCGCTGATCGGCAGCACCGTGGCGTCCCTGGTACACGTCTACAACCCGGCCCGGATCGTGGTGACCGGGCCCCTGACCGAGGCCACCGACGACCTGCTGGCAGGCATCCGGTCGGTGGCCTACCAGCGGGCACTCCCCCTGGCCACGCGGAACCTCACCCTCGCACACTCGGTGATCGGTGAGATGGCCGGGATCGTGGGTGCGATCGCGCTCGGGATCGAGACGGTACTGGCGCCGGAGTCGTTCGCGTAGGTCGCGGAACGTCCGGGTGGGGCTTTCCCGCCGGAAGGACGCTCCACCCTGATCCCCGCCCGCAAGAGGCCAGGTCAGCGCGTCCGCTCGACCCGGGTCTCGTCCCACACCGGCTGGTCGGACTCGTACACCTCGCCGTCGCTGCCAAAGATCAGGAAGCGGTCGAACCCGCGAGCGAACCAGCGGTCGTGGGTGACGGCGAGCACCGTCCCCTCGAAGGCGGCGAGTCCGTCCTCCAAAGCTTCCGCGGACTCCACGTCGAGGTTGTCGGTGGGCTCGTCGAGCAGCAACATCGTGGCGCCGGACAGTTCCAGCAGCAGGATCTGGAAGCGCGCCTGCTGGCCGCCGGACAGCAACTCGAAGGGCAGTTCTGAGGCTCCCGCGAGCTCGTACCGGTCGAGGGCGCGAGCGGCGGGCTCACGTCCGAGACCGGCCCGGCCGCGACCGTCCGGAGTTGCGTCGCCGCGGTGCAGGATGTCGAGCAGCGTGCGTCCGACCAGCTCGGGGTGCTCGTGGGTCTGCACGAACCAGCCCGGACGGACCCGGGCTCCCAGTCGTGCGCGTCCGGTGTGTTCGACCGGACGGACGCTGTCCACTCCGCCGACCGGCTCGTGCTCGAGGTCGGGCAGCGAACCGCCGCGGGCGAGCAACCGCAGGAAGTGGGACTTCCCGGACCCGTTCGAGCCGAGCACGGCGACCCGCTCGCCGTACCACACCTCCAGGTCGAAGGGCTTCATCAGCTCCAGCGAACCTGCCTCGCCGCTGGGCGGCAGGCGCAACTCGAGGCGTTCGCAGACCAGTGCCCGCTTGCCGGTGCGCCCGCCGGAGAGCCGCATCCGGAACTTCTGCTCCCTCGGCTGCTCCACCGGCGGGCCGGCATCCTCGAACCTGCGAAGCCTGGTCTGCGCAGCCTGGTAGCGGCTGGCCATGCCGTCGTTGTAGGTCGCCTTCTGCTTGAGGGTCTGCACCAGGGTCTTCAGCTTCTGGTGCTCCTCGTCCCAGCGTCGCCGCAACTCGTCGAACCGCTCGAACCGGTCCCTGCGCGCCTCGTGGTAGCTCGAGAACCCGCCCGGGTGCGTCCAGACGCGGTTGCCGGCGGCGCCGAGTTCCACAGTGACCACGCGGGTCGCTGTGTTGGCCAGCAGCTCGCGGTCGTGGGAGATCAGCATGATCGTCTTGGGCGATTCCCGGACGCGCTCCTCCAGCCACAGCTTGCCCGGCACGTCCAGGTAGTTGTCGGGCTCGTCGAGCAGCAGAACCTCGTCCGGGCCGCGCAACAGGTACTCCAGGACGAGACGCTTCTGCTCGCCCCCGGACAGCGTCCTCAGCGAGCGGTGCCTGGCGCGGGAGTACTCCACGCCGAGCGCGGCGATCGTGCAGACATCCCACACCACTTCGAGGTCGTACCCGCCGGCGTCGGCGTACTCACCCAGGGCCTCGGCATAGGCGAGCTGGAGGGGAATCTCATCGCTGTCCATCAGCGCGCGCTCGCAGGCATCGACGGCGGCCGCGGCCGCGCGCACGCGGGGTGGGGCGACCGGCAGCAGCAGGTCGGCGACCGTGGGATCCTCGCTCGGGCCGGACGGATCGGCGATCCCCTGTCCGACGAACTGGCGCATCACGCCGAGCCCGCCCGAGCGCGTGATCGTGCCCGCGTGCGGAACGAGTTCGCCGGTGATCAGGCGCAGCAGGGTCGTCTTCCCGGCGCCGTTCGCGCCGACCAGCGCGACCTTGGCGCCGTCCCCCACGCGAAAGGATGCGTCGTCGAGCAGCACCCGCCCGTCCGGCAGCTCGAAGCGGACGCCCGCGACGTCGACATGACCCATGATGGGCAACCGTACCGGTGGGCGGCGACCACGGCGTCCGCTCCCCCGGCGGCGCGTCGCGGACGGGTGTCGCCGAACGCGCGCCGTTGGACGTCCTCGCCCGTCTCGACGCGCTCGTCTCCCTGCGTCGGCCGACCGGCTCCCCGATGCGGCGAGGCCGCACCACTCATGCCAGTCCGGCGGGACCTCCCTGGAGGATCGGAGCCGGTCTACCGGTACTCGAGTTCGCCGGAGTCGCTGAGCCCCAGCCGCAGGGTTGCCCCCTCGACGCGGAAGGACGCGGTGCTGGCGAGCCCGGTGAGGTAGAGCTCGGAGTAGGAGCCCTCATCGCAGGCGACGAGGGTCACCGGCCCCGGGGACAGGGTGAGGCTGCCACTCGCGTCGCTCGGGTTCGCCGGGGCGTAGGTGCCCCGGACGGAGTTGCAGTCGGCCTGCGCGGTGAAGCTGCCGTCGACACCGAACTCGATGGTGTAGCTCGCGCGCTGTGCCTGCGGCACCTGGCCCTCGAAGGGAGGCGTCACCAGCGTGAACGCGGTGAGCTGCCAGGTGCGGCCGGTCAACCCAGGGCCGGGCTCCGGCGTGTGGGTCGGCTCGGGTGAGGGCGTGGCGGACTTCGACGGTGTCGGGGTTGGCCGTGGGGTGGGAGGTGCCGTGGTGGCGCTGGGCTGGGGCGCTGACACTGTTGTCGTCGCCGTGGCGGTCACCGTCCGGGTGGCGGTCGGCACGGGGCTCGAGGCCACGTCCGCGGGCTCGACCGACTTCTCGGCGTCAGGGGTGGGGGCCGCGGTCGGACCGGCGGGTGCGACCGACGTGTAGTCGAGCCGCCCGCCGTCGGCCAGGGTCAGCGTCATCCCGGTCGAGGCCACCGTCCAGTTGCGCACCTGGCCCAGCGTGCCCGCGTACAGGATGTCGAGCGACCTCTCGCCGCAGGTCGCCATCGTCATCGGGCCGGGCGTGATGGTCAGCCGGTCCGAGCCGCGGGCCTCCCAGGCGCCCCCGAGCCGGTTGCAGTCGGCCTGGGCGCCAAAGCTGCCGTCCTTCTCGAACCGAATCGTGTAGCTCGTCTGCAGGTCCGCCGGCACGGTCCACTCCCACGCGGGCGTGCGCTCACCTCCAGACACCAGGTACCAGGTGGTGCCGGTGAGGGAATCCGTCCCGCCGGCCGCACAGCCACTGAGCAGCGGCCCACCCAACACGAGGAGCAGTGCCACCGCCAGGACGGCCGGCCCTCGACCTCGTCGCCCAGCCTCCCGCACCCCGTGTCGTCGTGTTGGTTCCATGGAACGCTCCCTCCGCGTGGAGACCGACCCTGCCCGGCGGGGGGAACGATCCGCATCACCCGGGCAGGGTGATTCCCGGCGGGCGCGCCCAGCCGGGTAACGGGAGGACGCCAACCTGCCCAGACCGAAGCCGGCGACGAGGGTGGTGGGGGGCCACACGGATATCGTGTTGGACGGCGGCCTCATCGGGTCGAACGCGAGGTTCCAGCTGAACCAGTGGGGGGCGAGATGCGCTATGGCACGTCGAGTCCTCCAAGGGCGCTGTGGCCGTGGTTGGTCGGCCTGACGTGCCTTGTCCTGACGATGGCTGGTTGCGCGCAACCAGCCACCAAGGACATCGGCATCGGACCTAGTGATGTCGACCACGTGGACGTCTACCTCTACGCCTACTCCACCGAACCGGCCAGCGTCACCCGATCGATCGTGACCGATCGCCGCGAGATCGAGGAGTTGGTCACGGCCTTCACCGACATGCCAGTGACGAGCTTGCCCCACTCCGCGTCCGAGCTTTCCGGCCAGAGAGCGGCGGGTCTCCGGTTCTTCCTGCGTGAGGGCGGCAGCGTCGAGTTGACCCAGGTGTTCGTGGGTCCCCGGGATGTCGCCGTGTTCTGGCCGGACGGCTCGGTGGTAGGTACGACTTGGGGGTCGCCCGTCGGAGACTCGGGAACGCCGTCCGAACCGTCCGCGAATGTATCCGTGGCCCCGTCGGATCGACCGAGGGCGGTCGTCCCATGAGTGCCCCCTGGCGGCACGCGACTTCGGGGTTGGCGGCCGCGACGCTCGTGCTCGCGACGCTCAATGGGTGCGCCGCGTCGGCCGCCGCGTTCGCGCCGTGTCCCGCTGAGGTCAGTCGGGTGGAGATCTTCAACACCTACGCCCACCACACCGCAGCCGACCGTCACGTGATCGTCGGGGACGAAGCCCGCACCTTCTGCAACACCGCATTTCCCTACGACCACCTGCCCTCCCGCTCGTTCGGCGCGACTGAGCTCGAGCAGCGGCGGATCACGGTCATGCGGTTCACCGGCGGTGACGGATCGGTCCGGACGCTGTGGGCCTACGGTCTGGCGGGCTACGGCACCGGCATGGCGATCGTGCTGGACGACGGAACGTCCTACTACTTGGCCAACCGCGGTCTGCTCGGCTACTACGCCGCATCCGCCACAGTGATTCCCCGCGCCGAGGTACCACGCCGCTAGCCATTCGGGTCGATCCGCTCAGCGGGTCAACGCCTCTCGGGTCAGGAGGATGGTTCTTCTAAGGAGTGCTGGTCAGACACCGCTCAAGAGCGGCTCGCCGGACGGCGTGGGTGATTGGGAGACTCGCAAGATTGACGCAACACGAGGTCGCTGCCTCGGCAGGCGTCCTCCTGGGTCAGAGTCGCACCGCAGATACCAGAGCGCAGCGCCTGTCCCACTCGGGTGCCATGTAGTTGATTCACCGGTTGCGAGGCGCTCCTGACGCCGCCTTACGCCAGTCGGGCTGACAGGATTTGAACTTTCCAGCGGAAGGCTGACTGGCTAGGCCAAATAGGCATCTGACTAGGTATTATGCGAAGACCGCGACATGCAGGTCTGGGCCGATCCGAGCAGTACTTTGCAGCGCTTGTTCCACGCAGGTTCCAGACCTAGACTGGTATCGCACCTTGAAATGTCAGCTATGCATGGCACACGCAGCATGGACTGACAGATCAGGATTCGAGCCGGATTTCGTGGAACGGTATTCCATGCCACGGGATAGGGCGAAAGGCCTAGTCATGTCCAGTCTCGCGGCACCCGAACAGCCAGCGACCCGTGTCGCCGCCGTTCAGCCCAAGAGCACCGCCAGCCCGCCACGGGCAACCCCCCGGAGGGCGGGTCGGCGGACCTTCGGCAACGTTTCGAAGCTGCCCTCTGGCAGATGGCGGGCGCGCTTCCCCGATCCGGGCCACAAGGGCCCCGGGCGGGCAGTCTGGATCAACGCGCCGACTACGTTCTTGACGAAAGCTGACGCCAATGGCTGGCTGTCCGCACGCGAGGCCGAGGTCGTCGAGCACCGCTGGCGGCCCGCTCTCCCGGTGCAGACCGCCCCCGTCGAGACGTTCGCGGAGTACTCGGCACGGTGGCTCGCCGCGCGGGAACTCAAGCCGTCGACGATGCGGGAGTACACCCGCACGATGAAGTCCTTGGTCGCGGCGTTCGGAAAGATGCCGCTGGACGAGATCGCCTCGGTGGATATCCGCACCTGGTACAACCAGCTCGACCCGACCATCAAGACCGCCCGAGCACACAAGTACGCCCTCCTGCACACGGTGCTCAGCACCGCCGTCGAGGAGGAACTGATCGATGCCAACCCGTGCCACATTCGGGCCGCCAGCGTGGTCCGGCGCGCGAGGAGGATCGAGCCGGCCTCGCTCGACGAACTGGCGAAGCTGGTCGCCGAGCTGCCCGACCGCTACCGCGTCCTCGTGCTCACTGCGGCTTGGTGCGCGCTGCGGTTCGGAGAACTCACCGAGCTTCGTCGCCACGACATCGACCTGGCCGAAGACGACGGCTCCGGATGGATTCATATCCGCCGCGGCGTCAGCTGGCCCACACCGCACACCCCCGTGGTGTCGACACCCAAGTCGTTCGCCGGCATCCGTGATGTGGCGATCCCGCCCCATCTCGTGCCATTGCTGCGGACGCATATCGATCGCTACGCGGTGCGCGGCGCCGATGGCCTGATCTTCCCTAACACCGAGGGGCAGCACATGCATCACGGCAGCATGTACAAGGTCTTCAAGCGGGCCCGCAAGGAGATCGGCCGTCCCGACCTACGCTTCCACGACCTTCGCCACACGGGCGCGACCATGGCCGCTCAGGCCGGTGCCACGATGCGTGAACTCATGGACCGCCTCGGCCACTCGACACCGCAGGCCGCGCTGATCTATCAGCACGCTGCGGCTGACCGGCAGGCCGAGCTTGCGGCTCGTCTCTCTGCCATGGCGCTTGATGAGACCCGTTGGCGGACCTGACCTTCTAGAACCCGTATTTCTCCTTGCGCAGGCGGAAGGCCCGCTCACCGCCCTCCATTACAGAGGTGATCTCGCCACGTACGGTAGCTACATCAATCGCGCCCTGCTCTTTGATGTGTCCGGCCGACTGGTCCCCTGCCGTTAGGTAGGCGCATACCAGCACTAGGTCGGCGTCGCCATTGACGACCAGGTTTGCGTTGTGGCTTGAGAAGATCAGTTGCCGTCGATTCTTGGAGAGCCAGATCTTGGATACGATCTGCAGGATCGTGTCGCTGTCGAGGTCGTCTTCCGGCTGGTCGATAATCAGCGGCGTACCGCCCTGAGAGAGAAGAGTGCCCAGCAGAGCTGAGGCCTGCTGGCCGGCCGATGCGGAATCAAACGGGATGTACTCGCCTTCCTTGGCCCGGTACTCGAATTCCGGGAAGTCGGCCAGCTCCGCCAGCGAGAGATCGAGCCAGCCGTCGGGAGTGAGCTTCGGGACAATCCGCTTCTGGTCGGCTACCGTAAGGCCGAGCCTGGTCAGCGAAGGGGTCTGTTCCGAGCTGATTTCGGCATCCGTCTCGATCAGGGTCAGAGACTCAAGCTCTTCTAGGACAACTTCCCAAGTAGCTGCCGGGTCCGACTCCTTCGCAAGGTCCTCGAAGAACGCATCGACCTTGTTGGTCCGCACGTTGGAGCCTGCAATCAGCGCCTTGAACTTGGCTTGGACAGCGTCGAACCCGCGGTTCGTCGACAGGGTTGCGCGAATCATGCCATCAGACGATGCCGACAGCGCATCACATTCTGTCCTCAGAGCGCTTGTTCGTTCCCTTCGGGCAGCAGCCAACTCCGCACGGAACTCACCGTGCTTCTCGCCTGGCTTGCCGAGCGCGTCCCGATCGGCGCGCTGCCGCTGAACGAGCTCGCGCGACTTGCGCTCTTGCTCCTCCAAGTTGGCTAGCTCCGCCAACTGTGCTTCGTGCGCCGACGACCGTTCCTTCACCGCTCGATAGGTCTCGTCGTACTTGGTCAGCTGGGCCGACAGGGTCTCAGACGGTCTTGCGATCGCCCCACCGTCTTCCGTCAACGCACTGAACTCAGACGCCAGCGCGGTGACCGTCGAGCGCAGCCCAGTCAGAGCATCACGCGTCGCGGTGAGCAGCGCATTGGCTTCAGTTGAGAGGCTCGAGGGCGCCGATGCCGGGAGGGAAAGATCCTCAAGCGACGAGTCGAGAGATTCAACGAGCCTCGTCAGGTTATCCTGAGCGACCTCCAGATGCTGGAGCCAGCCGGTCTGAGCCGACCGCAGATCGTCGTGTCCCGCCTTGCCGTCGAGGGTCTTGCGGTCTTCTTCTGAGATGCCTGCGAGACCATCTCGCAGTGACTGCGCCTGTTCTGCCAGCGATCGGATGCGCAGGTCGCCCCGCTCGATCTCAGCAGACAGATTCCGATGGCGCTGGAGCGTGCCGTAGTTCTCGCGAAGCCGGCCGGCCACTTCTTGGCGCTTGCGGTCGATCTCGTCGAGCTTGCGCTGGATGGGTGACGTGACAAATCGCAGCAGTTCATCGACGCGGATAGCTACGCTACTCAACTGCTTCTGGCTGTACGCCTGGATCGGCAGCAGGCTCTGGATGGCTGCCTCGGTCACCTTCTCGAACTGGCTGTCACCGACCTTCAGTTGGATCGTCCCGTCGGCGGCATGACGGCGCACGACGTGTGTGATCCCGTTGATCACGCAGTGCACCTCGACGTGGGCGTCATAGGGCCTCAGGGTCGCCTCAACGAGCTTGCGCTGGCGCACCCGTGGATCTGCGACCTCGTCGTCTTCGGTTGCGCGGGCGGGCTGGTCGCATAGTGCCCATCGGAGGTAGTCGAGCACTGTCGACTTGCCTGTACCGCGTCCACCTATGAGGGCGGTGTACTGGGGGTTGAGTGCCACGTCGACGCGGCCCATGAACTTGCTGATGGACACGACGATGCGTGAGACCCAGACGTTCGGCATTGCCGGTGATGTGTGGGAGATGCGCGACTCCTGGGCTAGACAAGCCTGGCGGATCGCCTCAGCCGTGGGATTGGCCCACTTCACCCATGTGGCATATTGACCGAGCGTTGAGAAGTCCGCGTTCCGCGAGTCCGAGGTCTGGAAGAGCGCGAGACGCTTCGAGCCCCAGTTCTTGTCGAGCCCGTCAAGGATCCGCTTCTCGCCCGCGAACCTCTGCTTGTCAAGCTCAGTTGCTGGCCCATCGAGGTAACCGCCCACACACGTCATGGCGCTGTACTTTTCGTGGAATGACTCGCGCATGAGCGTCTTGTGACCCTTTGGCGTCACATTCGGCAGGATGATGTATCGACCCTTGAGCCAGTCGTTCTTGTCCAGCTTCTCGTGAAGAGCGTTAATGTCGCCCGAGTCAGGCAGCACAGTCGTGCAAGGCAGCGCGTCCAGCCCTGGATCGATCGGGTCGAAGTGCATGGCCTTGAGCACGTCGCTGAGACGATCCTCGGGAAAGTCGGCGTCCAGAATCATGATGGCCTGGCAAGGGACGCTGAGAGTGAGTTCAAGTGCCGGGAAGACGACAAGACGGTCTATCGATAATACGTTCGTTCCATCAGGGAGCGTCTCACGCGCAGCGGCCCGCTTGATGTACGGGAAGTACACGAAGTCGTGATGGTCGGAGATCGCGACGGCGTTGAGCCCATTCTCACGAGCCTTCGTGACGAAAGAGTCCGCCCAAGCATCTCGATCAGCGGGACGCGCCCCCAGCCACTGCGTGTCGCGCGGGGTGTGGACCTGAAAATCGGACCTGTAGAAGTGGCCACCCCTATCGGCTAGCTCGACGCCGCGAGTCGAACGCTTGCTTGTCACGCTATGTCCTCCGTACCCCAGTCCTCTGCAGCCAGCGGAGCATCGTTAAGTTCGTCGCGGCGCGCTCGCCAATCGGGCATGTGCAGATCCATGAGTTCGATGAACCGCTCGTTGTGGGTTCGCTCGATGAAGTGAGTCAACTCGTGAACAACGATGTACTCGAGGCAACGGGGGTTCTTCTTTGCCAACTCGGGGTTGAGCCAGATGGCTCGGGAGGCCGTCTGGCAGGTACCCCACTTGGTCTTCATGCGGCGCACAACAACCTTGTTGACCTGTTCGCCGATGATCGGTTCCCACTTGGCGAGCAGTCCGGGCAGCGCAGCCTTCAACTGGCGCCGATACCAACGATCGAGGACTGCCTTCTTGGCCTCACCATCGGCGCCGGCCGGGGCGGTGAGCCACAGCGTCTTGCCGACCAACTTCACGCCCGACCGGCCGACTCTAGATGAGTCGAGTCGATAGCGCTCGCCCCACACGTAGTGAGTCTCACCCGAGACCATGCGGCGCTCGGTTTGACGGTCTGCGTCCTGGAGCTGCTGGCGTTGCTGCTTGATCCACGGCAGGCGCTGGATGATCGCGAGGCGGACCACATCCTCGTCCAGGCGGTGTGGCGCGGCCACGCGGACTCGGCCGAGCGGTGGGTAGACCGAGATGTGCAGGTTCTTGATGTCCTTGTAGATGACATCGACCCCGAGGCCGGCAACGGTCAGGTAGGCGCTAGCGGTACTCATTGCGCGCCTTCACTAGTTCAAAGAGTTCATCGAAGCGGTTAAAGTCGGCAGGCAGGACGCGGCGCAGGGCTCGAGCCATTGCGCGTTCCTTCATGCGGTTGCCGACCCAGTCGTGCTCCTTCTCGTGGCGCACGGTGTAGTCGACCATCACGGGAAGGCTCGGATCAGGGAAAGCGAAGTCGACAAGCGCCTTTTGTGCTCCGTCTTTGACCCATTCTGGATAGACGGTGTCCGATTCGCCCTTGCCGACCTTGGCGGCCAGCTCGAGCAGCTGTTGCAGGTAGGTCTTGTAGTCGAGCGCTTCCTTCTTGGCGCGTTCGATCAGGGCGTCGAGGAGCGAGGACATAGTGTCGTAGTACTTCGGGTTCATCGCGTGCTCGTCGACGATCGTCTTGCGCACGTTGTTGATGATGGTTTCGGCTGCCGCCTCGGGGTTCTTCTTTATGCCAGCTGGCAAGGTGTCCAGGGCGTCCTCACCGCGCTCAACGATCAGCTCTACGAGGCCCTTGTCGAAGGTCGCCACGACCTCAGAGGGAGCGGCCTGGATGTAGGTGTCGAGCAGGGCGCGCATGCCAGCCTCGAACTGCTTCATGTCGATGTTCTCACCGGCACCGAGTTCGACCTCGGTCTTCACAGAGACGAATTCGGCAACCTCAGCCTTGATCGCATCGGCTTCTACGGCGGTGTAGCCGGCCTCTTCCATCTCGTTGGCGATCGCGCTGTAGGCACGGACTAGGGCCGAGACGGACTTGTAGAGCTCGACGCGCTTGGCCTCGTTGGCCTTGATCTGCGCAACGTCACCAGGAGCCGACGCGACGAAGTAGTGCTGATATTCAAGCGTGCCCTTTGGAGGCGCAACAGGCTCGACCAGGGCACGGATCTTCTCGAGCGCCTCGTCGAGATCCTTTCGGCCTTGTTCGGTGCGGTCTTTGAGCAGGCCGTCGATGTCGTCCTTTTCGTAGCCGTCCAGTGCCTCGGAAGTGTAGTCGGTGATGGCGGTTTCGAGGGAGTTGAACAGGTCGCGGTAGTCGATGATGTAGCCGTAGGTCTTGTCGTCGCCGTCGAGGCGGTTGACGCGGCAGATGGCCTGGAACAGCCCGTGATCGCGCATCTTCTTGTCGATGTACAGGTAGGTGGCGCTTGGGGCGTCGAAGCCGGTCAGCAGCTTGTCGACCACGATGAGCAGTCGCATCTGACCCGGCTCTTCGATGAACCGGCGCTTCACTTCCTTCTCGAACTCCTCGATCCGGCTGACGCCTTCGTCTTCGGAGACGCTGAAGAAGTCCGCGAGCATCTTGCGGTAAATGCCGTACTGGCGCAGCTTCTCGGTTGCGCCGTCGCCTGCGTCTTCCTTGGAGATGTCGCTCGGGTTCGGGACGTAGCTCGTCACGATGGCGACCTTGTCCTTGAAGCCCGCGTTGACGAACATCTCGTAGAACTTGCACGCCTGATAGATGCTCTCGCCCACGAGCATCGCATTGCCGCGGCCACTGACGAGGCGCGGCTCGGTCGCCATGTCGAGCAGGATGTCCTGGACGATCTGCTTGGCCCGTGGTTCAGCCGACACGACCTTCTGCATGGTGCCCCAGCGCTTCTTGAGCCTCGCCTTGCTGAGGTCGGTGAGGCCCTTGGTCTTGGCCTCGAACCACTTGTCGACCTTCTCCGGACTACTGAGGTCTTGCTCGATGTTGCGAGCCTCATAGCGCAGGTCGAGCACAACGCCGTCCGTGACCGCCTCGTCGAACTTGTAGGTGTGGATGAACGAGCCGAAGGTCTCGATGCTCGTTGCCTTGTCAGCCTTGAGCAGCGGAGTACCGGTGAAGCCGATGAACATCGCGCCAGGCAGCAAGTCTTTCATGGCGCGGTGCATCTTGCCCGACTGGGTGCGGTGGGCTTCGTCGACGAAGATGAAGAGGTTGCCCTTGGCCGAGAAGTTGGCCGGCAGATGCGAGTGCAGTTCGGAGATGAAGTCTTGGCCGGCCGCGTTGAGGTCCCGGTCGTCATCGCCACCGCGGAACTTGTGCACGAGCGAACAAATCAACCATGGATCGTGCTTGTTGATCTGAGTCAGTAGGTCGGCGCCTGATGTCGTGCGGTAGATGGTCTCGTTGACGCCACCAAAGACCTTCTCGATCTGCTCGTCGAGTTCGGTTCGGTCGGTGATGATCAGGACGCGGGACTGGTCCCGGTGCTCGCGGATCCACTTGGCGAGCCACACCATGGTGAGGCTCTTGCCGGAGCCCTGGGTGTGCCAGATGATGCCGCCCTCGCGCTTGGCGATGCGCTCCTGCGCTGCCTTCACGCCGAAGTACTGGTTGTGGCGGGCCGTCTTCTTTGTGCCCGCGTCAAAGACCATGAAGTCGTGGATCAGCTCGAGGAACCGGTCCTTCGAGCACATCTGGAGGATCGCCCTGTCCAGGTGTTCGGCAACGCCAGCGCCGCGGTCGCTACCCTCGCGCTCCTTCCACTCCAGCCAGTACTTCTCGGGCGTCTCGATCACGCCGTAGCGCAAGCCCTCAACATCGTTGCCCGCAAAGAGCAGCTGGACGGTCGAGAAGAACGGCCGGATGAAGTGAGCGCTCTGGTTGCCGATGTTCTGGCGGATGCCCTCGGTGACACTGACCTTCGAGCGCTTGAACTCGATGATGCCCAAGGCCAGACCGTTGACGTACAGCACGACGTCCGGGCGCTTGTTGTGCTCGCCTGCGATGGCTACTTCCTCGGCCACCACGAAGTGGTTGGCACTCGGGTTCTTCCAGTCGATGACCCAAACGGTCTCGAACTGGTCGGAGACGCCGCGCTTCACCTTCACGCCGTAGCGCAGTAAGTCGTAGATCTCGTGGTTGGCCTCGTACAGCGAACGGGCACCGCCAACTGAGGCGGCCTTGCGCAGCTCGTTGATCGCCTTGCCGATGATCTCGTCGTCGTAGCCGCGAGCGGCGAGGTTCTGGCGAAGGAAGTGCTCTTCGATGTTCGAGTTGGTCGCGCGGTCTTCCCAGTTGCCGGCGTACTCGTAGCCGAGACGATCCTGGAAGAACTGGACCACGCGGTCCTGCGTCAAGCGTTCGAGTTGTCCTACCGGACTCATGATGCGCCCTCCCCTACGAGGCGAGTACGACCAGTCAATAATTCCTGCATCATGCCCTGCTTGATCGCTCGTGTTGCTTCGAGGCGACGCTCGAGGGCTTCGATCTCGTCGTCGGCGTCCTGGAGCACGCGGCCAATCGCTTCCTGCTCATCGACTGGCGGAAGCTGCAACTCGAGCCGGCGCACGTCACCACTAGACACCGCCGGGTAGTTCGACCCGGCGATGATGCGTTCGATCTGATTCACAACGTCTCCACTCAGGACCCATTGCGCGACGTACTTCGAGTCCGTCTGCCCAGCCTTGTTTCGGATCACGGCGAACCCGGTAGAAGCCACCGGACGGCTAAGTCCGCCCGCGTAACGTCCGTGCGACTGCAAGTTAGGCCGTACTGTGCCGAACAGAACGTCCCCAAGCCTGAGTCCACGTCGTGCCCTCGACGGAGCATCGCCGAACCGGTGCCTGGAGCTTCCCAAGATTGAGCCTTTGCTCACATCCTCGAGCGAGATGTAGTCAATCACCTCATTCGTGGACACGGTCGCCGGACTAAGTGCCTCCGGATCAACGGTCGCGACATCAGACAGATGGACTGTCGACCACTCTCCCGCGAAGCCGGGAAGGCGTGTACGTCCGGTGAGAAGCTCCTGCATCATGCCCTGCTTGATAGCGCGCTTCTTGCTGATCAACAATCCCAGTGCTGCGATTTGGTCGTCTGAATCATCAAGTGCCTCAGCGATCATCTTCTGCTCGCAGAAGGCCGGAATTGGAAGATCCAGTCCTTCCATCTCCCACTTCTGAACATGCACCAACGCCGACGCGCCATGGGCGCTGTCTTCAATCGAGCGCGTGAGACCGCGCAGGGCGTGAAAGAGGAAGCGTCGGTCAACTGACGGTCGCGGGACAACCTTCCAAGTGTGGTAGTTAAGTACAGCGTCTCCTCCAGACCAGATGTGCGGGCCGAAAGAAGTGCCACGACTTCCGGACCAGGCGAAGAGCAGGTCGCCATGCGCTACAGCGATCTTCGGGTCGAATGTCCCGCTGAAGTAGTTGAACTCGGGAGAACCGTTGAGATTCTGAATGCGTATGATCGGGAGACCACGATCCGACCACTCATAGGGCTTGAAGCCCCGACCATTTACTAGCACGCAGAGGTCACGGATCTTCTGGAAGCGCCACGTACTGGAACGCTCCACAGGGTGACTCACGTCCTGTGCAGAACTCATCGGTCTACCCCCATCGCTGCCAGGTGTTCGACCACACTCGAGGTTAGTCTCCCGAGTTCAGCGTCGAGATCGCTGAGAGTCGCGGCGTAGCGACTGCCCAGTACCACCAGTCGATTGACGAGATTCCGAATCAGGGCATCGAGTTCTGACTGAGCACCGCGCACGAAGCGAGCGCCCCACTTGTCGTCGATGACGAGGTTCTGGATGTCCTCGGTCGTGAGCTTGCCGTACTTGGCGAGGGTCTTGCGGTCGAGTTCGACCTGGGCTTCCTTGGCCGTCTTCTTGGCTTCGGCTTCGGCGTTGTACAGCCCGATGAGCTTGGTGAGAGCAGCGACTTCGTCGCTCCTTGGGTCCTCGGACTTGGCGACCTTCAAGCGGGCGCTGGCTAGCACCTTGCTGATCTTGTCGTCGTTCATCGCGTCAGCGAGGAGACCTTCTTCGCCCGAGTTCTCTTCGATGAACTCCTCAACCGCCTGGCTCGCCTGCTCGGCAAGAGTGTTCAGCTCGTCAAGCTCGGCCAGTTCGGCGGCGAAGTAGCGAGCAACGATTAGGTCCGGCGGTAGCAGGTCCATCTTGTACTTGGATGTACCGCGGCCTGCGCTGATGGTGAGGTCCGGGGTCTCGTTGAGCTTGCGCTCCTTGTTCTCGATGGTTGGGCGTGGCTTGGCAGCGGCATCCCAGCCTTCGCTCATGACCAAGGCGACGTCGTCGTGCATGACGTCGTTCCAGTAGCTCATGAGTTGCTCGTACACGCCGTACTCGTCGACGAGTGGCCGGGTGCGGAAGGCAGCTAGCAGCGAGTCTCCGATCTCCTGGATGAGATCGGCCGGTCGGGTGGACGACGAGATAGCGGTCAGCTCGTCGACGTGCTTGTTCCACCAATGCTTGACGATGCCCTCGGTAAAGGTCGCGAGCTGCTTGTACTCATCCGAGCCGGTGACCGTCCTCTGGATGTCGGCAGGGTCAATTGCGAGCTCCGAGTAGCCCTCTCGGAGCGGCTTGAACAGCTGCGCACGCAGGCTCGGGAACGCATCCCAATAGGGCTGCAGCGCGTCGAGGTCGCGGTTCGGAATGCCGCCCTTGAGGTGGGCGTGCAAGTCCTGGATGTCCTCTGGCTCTGAGCTGTCGATGTAGCGCGGGATGTTGAGGTTGTAGTCGTTCTTGGCGCTGGCGATCTCGCTGACCGGCACCATGCGCGAGTAGCGGTCGACCTCTAGCTGCCTAGTGAAGGTGTCGACGATCTGGTGCACGTCCCGCGGACGCAGACGGTTCTTGGGGCCGTCCTTGGCGAAGCCTTTGCTGGCGTCGATCATGAAGATGCCGGTGCGTCCCTGAGCGTCGTGCTTGTCGAGCACGATGATGCAGGCCGGAATGCCGGTGCCGTAGAACAGGTTCGCCGGCAGGCCGATGATCCCCTTGATGTAGCCGCGCTTGATCAGTTCTTTGCGGATCGTGGCCTCGGCGTTGCCGCGGAAGAGCACGCCGTGCGGAAGAATCACTGCGCCACGGCCGGTCGACTTGAGGCTCTTGATCATGTGGAGCAGGAAGGCGTAGTCGCCGTTCTTCTCGGGCGGACGACCGAAGGTGTCGAAGCGGCCGAACTCGTTCTCGAGGCCGTTGGTCCAGGACTTCACACTGAACGGTGGATTTGCGACGAGGAAGTCGAAGGTGCGCAGTTCGTTCCCGATGGTGAACTGCGGGCTCGTCAGGGTGTCTCCCTGCCTGATGTCAGCGGTGGCGTTGCCGTGCAGGATCATGTTCATGACAGCCAGTGCTCGGGTCGCGTTGTCCTTCTCTTGGCCGTAGACAGTCAGGCCGTTCGGAGCCGAGTCGGCCACCTTGAGAAGTAGCGATCCCGACCCACAGGTTGGGTCGTACACGGTCGCGGACTTGGGCGTGTTCTTGGTGATGCCGATCAGCGAGGCCATGATCCGCGAGACCTCGGCGGGAGTGTAGAACTGGCCCTTGCTCTTTCCTGACTCGGTGGCGAAGTGGCGCATTAGGTACTCGTAGGCGTCACCGAGCAGGTCGTCGCCCTCTGCGCGTGAGCCCGAGAAGTCGAGGTCCTGGAAGATGCCAACCAGCTTGGTCAGGCGGTCGACGAGCTCCTTGCCCTTGCCGAGCTTGTCGGTGTCATCGAAGTCGGCGTTGTTGATCACGCCTTGCAGGTCGTTGGCGTCGGCCAGTGTGCGGATGGCGATGTTGATCTTCTCGCCGATGTCCGGCTTGCCCTTGAGCTTGACCAGGTCGTCGAACGAACCACCCTCGGGAACTTCGACCAGACTGTTCGGGTCAGCCTTGGCCTTGTCTGAGACGTACTTCACGAACAGCAAGGTCAGGACGTAGTCCTTGTATTGGCTGGCATCCATGCCGCCGCGAAGCTCGTCCGCTCCGGCCCAGAGCGAGCTGTACAGGTCCGACTTCTTGAGAGCCACTACCGCTCGATCCGTCCGCTGAAGATGTCGTCCAGGGTGCGTGCTCTCGATGCCCTTTGGCTCATGTGTGGGAAGTCTCCTCGCACCGACCTGGTGCTTCTGTCGCTGGTTGTTGGGGTCGTCGACAGGCTATCGGTACGGCTGCACGGAGGCCGGGAGAATCGCGATGCCCGTCGGTGATCGTGGCTCTGCCGACGTGACGAAGCGGAGGTATCCGCAGGATGTTCGTGCGCCGTACCCGACAGAGGGCGCAGTCCGGTCGGAGGGCCGGTCAGCTTGCGTGCCGGGAGACTCCCTCCCCGCTGCTTCCACGGGCACCACCCCGGCCGCCGGCTCCTGCCCGCTCCCCATCCCCAAGCCCAATCCCTGCTACCCTGCCACTGCCCTCCGAGCTCCAGCTTCCCCCGACGACAGCCCAGTCCCACGAGCGCCGACCGAGCCCAATTCCAGGTGACACACCTTCTGCACCAAGGAATAGCTCGCAACGGCCCATTCGTGCGGCGTTCTGCCTACGTTTGCGGTAAATGGAACGAGGACCTCCCTGGGAAGCTTGCGTGCTGCCGGCTAGCCGCATCTGCCCTCGATGCGTTGCTACGAGCCCAGCCAGCAGGGCCTCTTCAAGGACAGCGCGTCGGCTGGTGGCCGATCCCACACCGGCAGGCACCTCTTCGCAGAACTGCTTCCTGATCGTCCCGATCGCCAACTTCTTGGGCCTAGGGGTAGGTAGAAGGGCATATTTCGGCGGCCATCCTGTCCGAATCGATGCCATTTCTCGGCTTAAGGAAGCAACAGCCAGTTTCGGCCTGACCACCGAAGCCAGGTTCATCTGCCTGTACAGGAGTGAGGAGGTGATCGCGATGATGGGGATGCACAAGCTGACGGCCGGGTCGGGCTACGAGTACCTCACCCGTCAGGTCGCCCGCAACGACGCGGTCGGGCCGACGAGCACTCCTCTGGCCGACTACTACGACGAGAAGGGGGAGGCGCCCGGCGTCTGGGTGGGTTCTGGTCTGGCCGGCATTGACGGACTGAAGGCCGGCGATGTCGTCACGGCGGAGCAGATGGACTTCCTCTTCGGCAAAGGTCTGCATCCGCTCGCTGCGCAGCTGCTCGCACAGTTCGGCCCGGACGCGACCGAGCAGCAGCGACGCGATGCTGTCCGGCTGGGCAGGCCCTACCGGCTGCCGGACACCGGCACCAGCCTGTTCCGGCAGGAACTCCATCGCCGCTACTCCGCCTGGAACCGCGAGCACCGGAACAAGCCCACCGCGAAGCTGCCAGCCGACGTCCGCTCGAGGCTTCGCACCGAGTTGGCTGTGGAGTGGTTCAGCGCGGTGGAGCATCGGACGCCGAACCCACGCGAGCTGGCGGGCTTCATCACGCGCATGTCGCGGCCGCCGGCGATGCCGGTGTCCGGGTACGACCTGACGTTCTCACCGGTGAAGTCGGTGTCCTCGTTGTGGGCGCTCGCCGACCAGCAGACCGCGGCCCTGATCGAGCGCGCGCACTGGGCCGCAGTCAAGGACGCGTTGGAGTTCGTCGAGGCCGAGGTGCTCAAGACCCGCAGGGGCCACGCCGGGGTGGAGCAGATCGACGTGCGCGGTCTGGTCGCGGCAGCGTTCACGCATCGCGACAACCGGGCCGGCGATCCCGACCTGCACACCCACGTCGCGGTGGCGAACAAGGTGCAAGCGGTCATCGACGGGCAGTGGCGGGCGATCGACGGCCGCGTGCTGCACAAGGCGATCACCGCCGCCTCGGAGACCTACAACACCGCGCTCGAATCTCACCTCGGTGGCGCGCTCGGCCTGCGGTTCGTGGACGTACCGCGGACGGACGGCCGGCGACCGGTCCGCGAGATCGCCGGGGTCGATCCTCGACTCGTTCAGCTGTGGTCCACCCGCCGCAAGGAGATCAGCGTCCGGGCCGGCGAGTTGGCCAACCTGTTCCAGAACGACCACGGACGTACGGCGACCCCGGCAGAACGCACGGAGCTGTACCAGCAGGCCACGTTGGAGACCCGCGAGGCCAAGCACGAGCCGCGCTCCTACAACGAGCAGCGAGGGCTCTGGTGGCAGCAGGCGGTCGCTCTGCTCGGCCGAGGCGAGCTGGAGGCGATGTACCAACGGGTCTTCAACCAGGAGCGTCTGGCCGCGCCGGCGCTCGACGCGGAGTGGTACCGCAGGATCGCGGCAGGCCTGATCGCGACAGTCGAAGACGGCCGCGCCGACTGGCAGAGCTGGCACGTCCGTGCCGAGGCGCAACGGCTCGCCCGCTCCAACGGGGTTCGCTGGGACCAGCTCGACGAGGCGATCCCTTGCCTGGTCGACACCGCCCTTGGCATGTGCGTCAGCCTCGAACCTCCCGACGACGGCATCCGCGAACCGGACGCGCTGCTGCGCGCCGACGGCACCTCGGTTTATCGGGTGGCTGGCTCCACCCGCTACACGTCCCAGCGCATCCTGTTCGCCGAACAGCGGATCATCGACGCCGCCGGACGCACCGGCGGACGGAAGGCTGACCACAACTCGATCGACGTCGCCTTGCTCACCGAGCAGGCGAACGTCATCGAGCTCAACCTTGGACAGGTCCAACTCGTCCGCGAGCTGGCCACCTCGGGTCGACGCGTCCAACTGGCCCTGGCGCCGGCAGGCACGGGCAAGACGACCGCCATGCGCGCCCTGGCCACCGCCTGGAGCTACAGCGGCGGCAACGTCCTGGCGCTGGCTCCGTCCGCAACCGCCGCCAGCCAACTCGGCGACGAACTGGGCCACAGCATTCACGGCGACACCTTGCACAAGCTCGCCTACGAAATCGGCCAGCCCCGATCCGCCGACTGGGTGCAGGCGGTCAACGCCAACACCCTGATCATCATCGACGAAGCGGGCATGGCCGACACTCTCCGCCTCGACTACCTCATCGGCTGGGCGATCGACCGCGGCGCCAGTATCCGGCTGATCGGGGACGACCAACAGCTCGGCGCGATCTCCGCCGGCGGCATCCTGCGCGACATCGCCGCCGCCCACGGCGCCGCCTGCCTCGATGAGGTGATGCGGTTCACCGATCCGGCCGAGGCCCACGCCTCACTGGCCCTGCGGGACGGCGACCCTGCCGCGCTCGGTTACTACCTCGACCACGACCGCGTCCACGTCGGCGACGCCGCCACCACAGGCGCATGGCAGTTCGACGCCTGGCTGGCCGACAAGCGCGCCGGGCTGGACGCGATCATGCTCGCCCCCACCCGAGAACAGGTCGCCGCCCTCAACCACCAGGCCCGCCAGCACCGCCTCGCCGGCAGCCGGCCCCGACGAGAGGCCGCCCTCTCCGACAACAATCACGCCTCGATCGGCGACACGATCCTCACCCGACGCAACGACCGGCGACTCCGGGCCGGCAGCGGCTGGGTCAAGAACGGGGACCGCTGGGAGGTCGACGGCGTCCACCGCGACGGCGCCCTCGACGTCCGTGATCCACGGACCCACCGACGCCTCACCCTGCCGGCCGCCTACGTCACCATGAATGTCGAACTTGGTTATGCAACCACCATCCACGGTGCCCAGGGCATGACCGCCGACACCTGCCACGGCCAGCTCACCGGACGCGAATCGCGCCAGCAGCTGTACACAATGCTCAGCCGTGGCCGACTCGCCAACCACGCCTACCTCGAGCTCACCGGGGACGGCGACCCTCACACCCGCGTCCTGCCCGAGAACGTCAGCCCGCCGACGCCGACCGAACGGCTCGAAGCCATCCTCGCTCGCTCGGAAGCACCCACCTCGGCAACCACTCAGATCGCGCAACTCCACGACCCGCGGACCCTGCTCGCCGCAGCCGTCGCCTGCTACTGCGACGCCATCGTCGTCGCTGCCGAGAAGCACGCCGGCCCCCAGCTCGCCGCGCAGCTCGACGACGCAGCCGAGGCCATCCTGCCGGGCCTCACCGAAGCCGACGCCTGGCCGGTCGCACGCTCGCACCTCCTGGTCATCGACGCCGAGAACGTCGACCCGTTTAGCGCCCTGAGGTACGCGGTGCACGTGGACAGCCTCGCCGACGCTCGGGACCCCGCCGCTGTCATTGACCATCGACTCGACATCGTCAGCCTGCAGGCATCACGCCAGGACGGCCCACTCCCCTGGCTGCCGCCGGTGCCGAAGAAGATCACCGAGCCGGAGTGGCGGGACTACCTGAATGCGCGACGAGAGCTGGTTTCCCGGTTCGCCGCACAAGTAGGTCAGACGGCGTCGTCGGAGACCGTGCCCGGCTGGGCGAAGGCGCTTGTTCAGCCACCCGAGCCGGCCGTCATCGCACAGATCGAGCTGTGGCGAGCCGCACACGGCATCCCGGATGACGACCTCACCCCAACCGGGCCGATGCAGCACCACCTCATCGAGGCCCGCGCCCAACACCGCCTCGACGGACTCATCGCCGGCGAATCCGAACCCGTCCTCGAGTGGCTCGGCCGAATCCACGACGCGGTCCCGGCAACCATCGAAGACCCGGCGACAATCCGCCTCGCCCGCGAGTGCGCGGACATCGACCCGAGCGGCAACTGGCTGCCCCTGCACGTGAAGCAGGAAGCCCGAACGCCGCTACCCGACGACCACAAGGCCGACGCCCTGCGCTACCGACTCGAACCGTGGCTCAACCAGGTCTGGGAGACCTGGCCCCGGACAAAGGCCTACCACGACCCCCGTCGCCACGAGCCACCGTCCCTCAGCCCGTACCACCGCCCCGACCACGGCATCAGCATCTGACCACGCACCGCCCCGGCAACCCGTCGGACACACCACCCACCAGGAAGGAATCGAAGATGGCTCTCAACCAGACGCCCCGCGTCGAATCGGAGTGGATCTCGTTGCGCGAAGCCGCGCGGATCTACGCCGTCAGCACCTACACCCTGCGCAGGCGGATCGCCTCCGGCCATCTCCCCGCAGTGAAGCTCGGCTACAAACTCATCCGCGTCCGCATCGAGGACCTGAACAAGCTCTTCCCCGCCATCCCGACCGACAGGCCCGAGGATCGGTACCGCCGGTGGTAGGACCGACACGGCGGGTCCTGCTGGGTTCTGGCCGAGAGCGTCAGTGCGAAAGGCAATACTGCTCCCATGGCTCATTCGATCCCGTCCAAGCGACGCGGTAACTGACATGGCGACGAAGGTCAAGCAGCAGGACATCGCCGTGTTCGGCGAGAGCGGCAGTGGCAAGACCGTGTTGCTCTCGTCGTTCTTCGGCGCAACGCAGGAGCCGTCGTTCGCTAGCGCGAGCTTGTACAAGGTTGTGGCCGACGACACTGGGCAAGGCACTCAGCTGCGCCAGAACTATCTCAAGATGAAGAACACCGCTCAGGCTCCTGATCACACCAAATTCGCCTCGACGCGATACTCGTTCACGCTTAAGCCTAACGGTGGCGACGACGCGAAGGCTGGCAGGAATTTGCCGTTCAGCGCGCTGCGCTTGGTATGGCACGACTACCCCGGCGAGTGGTTCGAGGAGGACCCGACCAGCGCCGAGGAAGCGACTCGCCGTGTCGAGACCTTCACCGCGCTCCTGAAGTCAGACGTCGCCCTCCTTCTCGTCGATGGGCAGAAGCTCTTGGACTACGCGGGAGAAGAAGAGAAGTACCTCAAGGCGATGCTCTGGGGAGTCCGGGGCGGACTGGAGAAACTCAAGGACGACATTCTCACCGATGGCGAGCCACTTTCCGAGTTCCCGCGCATCTGGGTTCTTGCGCTGTCCAAGGCTGATCTTCACCCTGACCTCGACGTCCAGGGATTCCAAGACCTCGTCGTGGAGAAGGCGGCCGGCGATGTTGCTGCTCTGCATCAGACGCTCAAGGACTTCGTGCAGGTGCCTGACGCGATGTCGATCGGCGAGGACTTCATGCTGTTGTCCTCGGCACGGTTCGGGCCCGGAAGGATCGAGGTGACCCAGAGGGTCGGGCTCGATCTGATCCTGCCTGTGGCGTCCATGCTTCCCCTTGAGCGAATCGCGCAGTGGGCCGACAAGTTCGACATTCCACTGAAGGTCCTGGGCGGTCTCGTCGACAACGCTGAAGAGCTTGCTGCTGTGCTCACAGCCGGTGCGCTCTTCGCCGCCAAGTTCCTCGTGAAGGTGCCCAAGGTTGGGCCGCTGCTGAGCAAGATCGCCGTGCCGGCGCTGCTTGCGGTGGTCAATCTCAGCACCTCGAAGCTCCAGGAGATTCACGCGAAGGCGATTGAAGAAAAGGACTACCTCACCGCGACCCTGGCGCAGTTCCGGCTTGACCTGGACCATGGCGTGAAGGACCGCCTCCTGATCAAGAGCCTGTGGTGACCCTCATCTGGGCGACGCGCGGACGCTCGTGGGGCTTCCGCTTCCTTCTCGACGGTGGTTACGAAGACCCGTTGCCTGCCTACGAGGGAGCGTTCGCGGGCACGCAGGGTGAATCAGAACTCTGTCGACGCGTTAGCGGCGGCGTGGCGCTGCGCTTGCTCGATCCCCTGCACCGGAAAGACGCGGCCGGTCGCGTCATCCCGCACGACTTCGTCATCTCGGAACCCCTGGCCCACCTTGTTGGCTCTATTGAGGACGGAGTGCGCGAGGTCTGGCCGTTGGTGGCCGACATCTACGGCCAGGCGTGGGACTCGAGCGAGCCACCGAGGCCTCAGCTGATTCAGGCAGCCTTCCGCAGCGCCCGAATTCCGCGTGCATGAAACCGTCCCGAGGAGCGACGTCTTGGCACGCCGTGTCGGGGTGCCTGCGACAAGGGACGCCGGAGCCTTCGCCCAACGGCTTAGCGCTGCTCCCAACTCCGAGTGGCGGGGTCCCACCGGGCATCGGAGCGCAGCCCTGCAATCACTGGGTCGATGAACGCTGACGCAGCGGCGATGGCGTCCGAGAACTCTTCGGGGAGGTCGGCGCCTGCCACGCCGAGTCCGTCCCGGTATGCCCGGTAGGTCGTATCTCGCAGAGCGCCGAGGCCGTCGGCTGCCACGGTCAGCGGGCGCAGTGTGGTGCCGCGGAAGGTGGCGGTCGCGGTGAGTGCCTGACGCATTGCCGCGTACTGAACGGCCTGCTTGCCGGTCAGGATGTGGATGTCGACGAAGTCACGGACGCGGGTGTTTGCCCGGCCCAACTCGATCGCGGACGTGAGCTTCTCCGCCAGAACCGTCTCGATCGGGTATCCCAGGACGCGGATCGATGGCACGCCGGGACGCAGCGCCGGCAACTCGACCGTGCGCGGCGCCGGGGTAACGGGATCACCGAAGTTGATGTCGAGTCGCAACTTGACCTGAGCCGTCGCGAGCTGCGCGACCATCGTCACACGCACCCCGGAGTACAGCGCGTCGTCACGGATCACTGCGGTCGTGACCGTTGACGGCAGAAACTCGACTCCATCGTCTGGATCCTCGATCGTCGCGATCTCGGCCACCCGACGCGCGACGGTCTCCTGGTCGGCGGCCATGTTCCGCGCCAGCGCGTCGGCGTCGACCGTAGGGCGACGGGTGCCGAAGGCGGCCAGCAGCATCCCGCCCTTCAAGATGAAGTCCTCGGCGAAAGGCGACCGGGACATTCGGGCGAGCCATCGCTCGACGACGTACATCGTCAGCAGTTCCTGCGTGCCGCGCTTCTCTCGGCGGGCCCGATTCTGCAGGTCGAGATACGCCCGTCCGGCCGCGCTGCTCCGCGTGGGCCCGCTCATCGTGCGCTCGCCACGTCGAGGGCGGTTCGCACTGGGCCGAAGGAGCCGAGCGCCTCGGCATACTCGAGCAGTAAGGCGGGCCGCGCCCCTGGTGCAGCCAGATAGCGGTGCATTGTGGCGTACGCGATCGGTTCCCCGAAGCGTCGACGGAACCGGATCAGGTCCACCACCGTCCTCGCCGCGTCGTAGATCCGCACCGGCTCGTTCGGGGCTGCCTCGAAGGAGGACAGCCCGAGATCGATCGTGGATTCCTCGAAGCGGAACACGGTCACCGAGGGATAGTCGATGACTGGAGTGTGGGAGCGCTTGGACACCGCGATCTGCACAGCCGGCGGCATCTCGTCGGTCAACTCGTGGATCGTCGCCGCAGACACGCAGCACACGATCGCCCTGGGCGAGCGGTACGCCACCGCCAGCACATCCGGGTAGGACGCTGGCGGCGCGTCGGCCCGCCGGAACACCCCGCGTGAGAGCTCCACGATTCGCCCGGCATCCCTCCAGGCGTACAGATCCCGCGGATGCACCCCGCGGGCCAGCGCCGTCTCCGTCGTGAACGTCGACGGCAGCGTCTCGTCGAACACCTTCATGGATAAAAGCATTGCACATTCTAGATGCATATGTGCGGATTATATCCCGGTTAGGACGTAGCTGGCCCGCGCGTGCTTCTCCTAACCGCAGACAGCGATCACGCAGCTGGACACAGTTGGGCGAATGCCATCGAGAACGCTGACAGCCTCCGGCAGCCCGGCCGTTGCGTTGTCAACCGGGCGGGCATAGCCTGACTGGCTGCCCTGAACGAGGGTGCGCCGGACGGGAGGACTCGTGATGAGAGACACCTAGTGAACCCATCGAAAGGCGACTCTCGCATGTCCCGCACCTGGCACCACGCGCCCTGGCGCGTCCGCGCAAGCCACCCCACCGGCAGCCCGAAGGGCATTCCGTTCGGAAAGCCGATCTACTACACCGCCCGCCCCACCCCGGAGCTGAGACACCTTGTCTGGTGGCGGCCCGATCGTGCCCACGCCCGCAGCACGCTTCGACAGGCCGTGGCCGAGTGGAACACCACCGGCGACACCGGCCTCGAACCCGAACCTCGCCAGCACCGGCATTCCAACTCCACCGGCGGAGGCTGGTGGGACTAGAGGCAGCAACCCCGAGCTAATGCCCGGGCAGGCGCTTGTTCCACGTATGTTCCACGCGGGCCACCTACGGACCCGTAACATGCCTCTGACAAGGCGTTACGATGGTCGGGCTGACAGGATTTGAACCTGCGACCCCTTGACCCCCAGTCAAGTGCGCTACCAAACTGCGCTACAGCCCGTTCTTCGGTTGTGGGGCCGTCTCCGGCCCGGCTGGTGACTCTACTACGAATCGGTGGGTGCTCACGAACTGCCCCACCACGGTGCCGCCTGGCCCTAGGCTGGAGCTGTCGAAAGGCTCGCCATGACGCTCACGACACCTGCCACGACTCCGGCGCCGACGGTGGTCCGGACCCTCGTGCTCAGCAAGCCGGGAAGGCTCGGCAGCAGCTGGCAGCGAACGCAGAAGCTCAGCTACGGCCGCGACGTCGCCCATCTCGGAATCTCCCCGGGCGGCGAGAACGTGGCGTGGGGCCCCGGCTACGGCGCTCAGGTGCCCGACCGCACCTGGTGGTACGCGGACGCCGCGAAGAGGCGCCTCGCGCACTACGGTGACCGCGGACGCTACCTCGGCCAGGTGAAGCTCCCCAAGAAGTACCTCGCGCAGGGCCAGTACTTCCAGTGGGCGGATCCGATCGCCCTCGCTGATGGCTCCGTCGTGCTCACCAGCACCACGGTCGACTCCCCCGCGCTGCTCCGGCTCACCCCGTCCAGTCAGCTCAAGACCGTCTCGATGGCCCGCTACGTCCACCTCGTCGTCGGCGACGGCACGAGCCTCTACGGCTTCGACGCGAAGGGCAAGCAGGTACGGGTGAATCCCCTGACCGGCAAGATCACCACCGTCAAGGCCTTCAAGGGGCAGGGTGGACGCCGATTCACCCTCGCCGCCGCTGCCGGCCACCTCCTGCTCACCCGCCCCGGGGTGAACCTGCGCTTCGACCTCACCGACGCCGACCACCCGAGCATTCTCGTGCACCCGAGCGTCGAAGCAGCGATGAGTTCCAGCGGCAAGCTCTGGATCCTGGTCACCGGCATCGTCGAGGTCACCCCGGAGGAGGCACACGACGTGATCGGCATCTTCTGGGTGGACGCCGACGGAAACTCGTCCCCGGCTCGTCGCGTCCGCACCCCGACCAGCGAGTCCGACCCCGGCGACGGCAAGCACCTGGGCATCCGTCACGGAAGCTCCTGTCCGACCCTCACCTTCATCGACACCGACGCCGTCCGCACGTACCGCAAGAACTGAACGGAGACCCCATGAAACTCGCCGACGCAGCCCACGACTTCCTCGCCAGTTCCAGAATCGCTGTCACCGGTGTCTCGCGAGATCCGCAGGGCCACGGCAGCAATGCCGTCTACGAGCGCCTCGTCGAGCGCGGCTTCGAGGTGTTCCCTGTCAACCCCAACGCCACCGAGCTCGCCGGAAAGCCGTGCTACCCCGATCTCGCCGCCATCCCCGGCGGCGTTGAGGCCGTCGTGATCGGCACCCGCCCCGAGCACGCCCTCGGCACCGTCAAGGAGGCCGTGGGGCTCGGCATCCACAAGATCTGGATGCACCGCTCCGTGGACGCGGGGAGTGTCTCCCCCGAGGCCGCGGCCTACGGCCGCGAGCACGGCGCCACCGTCATCGAGGGCGGCTGTCCGCTCATGTTCGATCCGGCCGCGGACGGCGGCCACAAGATGATGTGCCGGGTCCTGCAACTGTTCGGCAAGGTTCCCCGCACCGTCACCGAGCCCTGAGGTCGGTGCCGCCGATTAGGCTGGTCCCGTGCTCGCACCTACCCCAGTCCTCCAGCCCAGCCCGATCGACATCGGAGGCCTCTTCTCCGGCAGCATTGAGGCGCTCAAGCGCCGGTTCGGGCTGCTCGTCCTGATCTCCCTCATGCCGGCGCTCGCCGTGCTCGCGGTGATGGCTCTCGCCACCATGCTCATGGTGCCCTCGATCGTCGCGCTGGCGAACGGCGACCGGACGGCCGCACCGACCGGGCTGATCGCTGGAGTCGCCCTCTTCGTCTTCGGCATGCTGGTCGCGGTCCTCCTCCAGGTGAAGGCCTACGGCATGCTCTCGCAGGCGGCCTACGAGATCGCCCAGGGCCAGTTCCCCGACTTCCGCGGCGTCCTCGCCCGCACCCGTGGCTTCCTGCCACGAATGGCGAGCGTCATCGCCATCGGCGTCCTCGCGGTCGTCGCGATCTACGGGCTGTTCGCGATCCTGGTCTTCGGTGCCATCGGCTCGGTGGCATCGAGCGGACAGGAATCCGCGTCCGGCGCGCTCGCCGTCGTCGGCCTGATCATGCTGCTGTCGCTCGCCGCCGTCCCGCTCGGCCTCTTCCTCGGCACCAAGCTCCTCTACACCGTGCCGGCCGTCGCGATCGAGGGCCTTGGCGGCATCGAGGGCATGAAGCGCTCCTGGAACCTCACCCGGGGTGCCTTCTGGCGGACTCTCGGGTACTACCTGCTCGCTGCGTTCGCCGTGGCGATGGTGTCATCCACCGTCAGCATGATCGGGCAGGTCGCCCTGCTCCCCCTCGGCATGAACATGAGCTCCCTCCCCGACAACCCCGATCCGGCGCAGGCCCTGGCCGTCGTGGGCGCCATGATCCCCGCGATGCTGGTCATCTACGCCCTGCAGGTGATCGTGCAAATGGTCGCCTACCCGTTCCTGCAGTCCTACCTCACCTACATGTTCATCGACCAGGTTCGGCGCAGCGAGATGCCTGCCCCGCCCGCCTACGGGTATCCGGGCGGGCCCGGGTACTACGCCCCGCCCGGCCAGTACTACGCGCAGCCACAGCAGGGCTACCCGGCGCAGTGGCAGCCGGATCCCGGACGCTCATGGCAGCCGCCGGGATGGACGCCACCGGGGCAGGCTCAGCCACCGCAGCAACCGGGTAGTCAGCAGACCCCTCCGCCGCAGGGTTGGAGCGGCTGGCAGCAGGGCGGCCAGCAGCCGCCCTCGGGTCAGGGTCGCGCACAGGGCTGAGCGAGTTTCCGACCAGCCCGCCCCGCCGCTACTTCTTGCGCTTCTCCCGCGCACGTACCTCGACGTGCACCGGCGAGCCGCGGAAGCCGAAGTCCTCCCGCAGCCGCCGCTCGACGAACCGCACGTACTGCGGGTCGAACTGGCCTGACGTGAACAGCGCGAACGTGGGTGGGGACGTGTGCGCCTGCGTGCCGAACAGGATCCGCGGCTGCTTGCCACCCCGGACCGGGTGCGGGTGCGCTGCGGCGAGCCGGCCGAGGAAGGCGTTCAGCTTGCCGGTGGACACGCGCGTCTCCCAGCCCTCCAGCGCCTCCTCGATCGCCTTCGACAGCCGGTCGACGTTGCGGCCGGTGAGCGCGGAGATGTTCACGCTCGGTGCCCAGGCGAACGCCCGGATGTCCTGCTCCAACTCCCGGGCCAGGTAGTGGCGCCGTTCCTCGTCGGTGAGGTCCCACTTGTTGTACGCGATCACCAGCGCCTTGCCGGCTTCCTCCACCATGGTCAGGATGCGCAGGTCCTGGTCGCTGATCGTCTCGGACGCGTCCAGGACGACCACGCAGACCTCGGCGCGCTCGATCGCGCCCTGAGTGCGTAGGGAGGCGTAGTACTCGTGACCGGACGCCTCCTTCACCCGGCGGCGCAGGCCTGCGGTGTCGACGAACCGGTAGACCACACCGCCCACCTCGACCAGCTCGTCGACCGGGTCGACCGTGGTGCCGGCGACGTTGTCCACCACGGCCCGGCGCGAGTTCGCCACCTGGTTCAGCAGCGACGACTTACCCACGTTGGGGCGGCCCACGATCGCCACCCGGCGTGGTCCGCCGATCTGCTGCTCGCCCTCGCGCGGCGCCTCCGGCATCACGGCGAGGAGGGCGTCCAGCAGGTCGCCGGTGCCGCGTCCGTGCATCGCAGAGACCGGGTGCGGCTCCCCCAGGCCGAGATTCCACATCGCGGCGGCGTCGGCCTCCTGGCGCAGGTCGTCCACCTTGTTCGCGGCCAGCACCACCGGCTTGCGGCTGCGGCGAAGAACCTCCACGACGGCCTCATCGACGTCCTGCGTGCCGACGGCGGCGTCCACGACGAAGAGCACCACGTCCGCGGCGCTGATCGCCAGTTCGGCCTGCTCTGCGATCTGGGCGGCCATGCCCTTCGCGTCCGGTGCCCAGCCGCCGGTGTCGACGACCACGAACTCGCGGCCGTTCCACTCCGCGTCGTAACTGACCCGGTCCCTGGTCACCCCGGGCAGGTCCTGGACGACCGCCTCGCGGCGGCCGAGTATGCGGTTCACCAGCATCGACTTGCCGACGTTCGGACGGCCGACGACGGCCACCACCGGCTTGACCTGGTCGGCCCAGGTGCTTTCGGTCATCGGCTTCCCCTCTGCTGTTCGTGCGACTGGCTAGGCTACCGCACGCGCCTCTCCAGTCTGGAGCCGCGGCGATGCCAGACTGCAGACGTGCACAGTGCAGCGGACGCGACCACGGGATCGGAACCCCGGCACTGGCTCGACACCGAGCGCCTGCGCGTCTATCCGCGGATCCTGCTCGTGATGTACACGCTGGGCGTGCTGGCCTACCTGTTCACCATCCACGACGGCCTCGATTTCCGTGGCCAGGTGGTGGGTGCGGACTTCCTGTGCTTCTACAGCGCGGCCAAGCTCGCCCTGGCCGGGCACGCCCCGCTGGCGTGGGATTTCAGCGTTCTGCTGCCCGTGCAGCAGTCGGTGTTCCCCGCCTACACCGGGTTCGGCTGGCCGTGGTTCTACCCGCCCCCGTTCCTCGTCGTGGTCGCACCGCTCGCGCTCCTCCCCTACCCGCTCGCCCTCGCGGTCTTCCTCGGCGCCAGCACCGCCGCGTGGTGGCTGCTGCTGCGCCGGACGATCGCCCGGCCGGGCGCGGCGCTGTTGGTCGCAACCTTTCCCGGCCTGTGGATGTGCGTCGCCCAGGGCCAGAACGGCCTGCTCACCGCGGCTCTCGCCGCCGGCTCGATCCTCACCCTGCGCCGGCGCCCGGCCGTCTCCGGGGTCCTGCTCGGCCTGCTGATCATCAAGCCGCACCTGGCCGTGCTGTTCGCCATCGCACTGCTCGCCGCCAGGGCCTGGAAGGCGATGTTCGTGGCCGCGGGCACGGCTATGGCCGCGCTCGGCCTGAGCGAGTTGATCCTGGGCCGGGGTTCGATCGCTGCGTGGCTGGCCAGCATGCCGATCGCGTCCGCTGCGACGGAGTCCGGCGCGCTGCCGTGGACGAAGATGCCCTCCACCTTCGCGATGCTCCGGCTGTTCGGGGCGTCCGTGGAGTGGGCGTATGCCGGCTACGCGGTCGTCGCCGTCGCCGCAGCGGCCGCGGTGTGGCTGGTCTGGCGGCGGACGGATTCGGTGGCCCTGCGCGGTGCGGTGTTGATGACGGCCACGTTCCTGGCGAACCCGCACGTGCACGACTACGACCTCGCCTGGCTCGCGTTCCCGATCGCCTGGCTCGCCATCGGAGGCCTCGCCAACGGCTGGCGGCGCGGTGACCGCGAGGTCCTGGTCGCCGCCTGGCTGCTGCCCGCCCTGTCGACCGCGATCGCGACCGTGACGCAGCTGCAGATCGGCCCCATCGTGCTCGGCGCCCTGACCTGGATCGCGCTGCGCCGGGTGTGGCCCGGGCCGGCGGAGGTCAGCGCCGGGTCGACGCCACCAGGTCGAGCACGGCCTGGATCGTCTCCTCCAGCGTGAGGTATGTGCAGTCCAGGTGCGTGACCCCGTCGGCCGCGGTCGTGAAGTTCACCAGCTTCGAGTCGTCGGAGTCCCTGCGGAGCACCTGGTCGGCGAGTTGGGCGGCGTCCACCTTGTCGCCGAGCTCGGCCTGGCGCCGCGCCATCCGGATCTTCGGATCGGCGGTCAGGAGCAGCCTCACGTCCGCGTCCGGCGCCACCACCGTGGTGATGTCGCGGCCCTCGGCCACGATCCCGGCCGGCGCCGCGTCGATGATCGCCCGCTGCCGCGCCACCAGGTCGGCGCGGCACTCGGCGACCGTCGAGACGGCACTCACCTTCGCCGACACCTCCGGCTCGCGGATGCGCTCGGTGACGTCGGCACCGTTGACCCGCACCCACTGGGCGTCCGGGTCGGTGCTGATCTCCAGGTTCGCGCCCACGGTCGCGGCGATGACGCCCGCCTCGTCGGACGGCTCGACACCCGCGTCCAGGTAGGCGCAGGTGACGGCGCGGTACATCGCTCCGGTGTCGAGGTAGGCCAGGCCGAGGGCCTTCGCCACCCCCTTCGAGGTCGACGACTTGCCGGACCCGCTGGGTCCGTCGATGGCGATCACGAGGCGGTCGGCCATGGTGTCCTCCAGGGTCTACAGGGGCGTGTCGGCGTCGCGGACGGTCCAGCCCGCGGTGGTCATGGCGGTGGCGAGGTCGTCGGCCCGTTCCGGCGCCACCTGCACCGAGAGCCAGCCCACCTCGCGCTCGAGGTCGTGGTCGATCGAGACGTCCTCGACGTTCACCCCTGCGGCCTGGATGTCGGCGAACAGCCGGGCCAACGAGCCTGGCTCGTCGGGGATCTCGACCACCACGTGCGCGTAGCTGGTGGCGGTGAGCCCGTGCTTGCCCGGAAGCGCCCGGGTGCCCTCGCGCCCCCGCTCCAGCAGCGCGGTCACATCGCCCGCGTCGAGCGCGGCGATCATCCCGGCCAGGTCAGCCTGGATCTCCTCCAGTTCGTGCCGGACGGCCATGGCATTCGCGCCGATGATCTGCTGCCAGAGCTTCGGATCCGAGCCCGCGATCCTGGTCACATCACGCACGCCCTGGCCGGCCAGGCGGAGGTGCTCGGGCGGCACGCGGGTGAGCGTCCCTGCCATCAGCACAGAGACCAGGTGCGGCAGGTGGGAGACCTGCGCCACAGCCTCGTCGTGGTGGGCAGCCCCCATCGTGACCCGACGGGCCCCGCAGAGCCGGGCGACCTCCTGCACGTCGAGCACCGCGTGGGCCGCGGACGTGTCGTGCGGCGTGACCACCCAGGTGCGGTCGACGAAGAGGTCGGCGTGCGCGGTCAGGGGACCGACATGCTGGGATCCCGCCATCGGGTGGGAGCCGACGTAGCGGGCAAGGTCGGCGTCGGTCTTCCGCAACGCGGCGAGGATCGTGCCCTTCACGGAGCCGACGTCGGTGACGGTGGCGTGCGGATAGGCGTCGAGCGCCTTGTGGATCACCGCAGGCAGCGCGTTCGGCGGCACGGCGACGACCACCAGTCGCACCTCATCGGGCACCGGGGCGGCCGTGGTACCCGCACCCCGGGACGCCGCGACGCGGGCATGGCTGGAGACCTTGTCCTGCAGGTGGACGGTGATCCCTTCGCGGGTGAGTGCCTGCGCCACCGATGCGCCGACCAGGCCCGTGCCGATCACCAGCGCCGGGGAGAGTTCGCGATCGCTCATGCGGGGTCCCCGCGGTGTTGTTCGGGGGAGCGCAGCGCAGGAGAACAACTCCGTGGGGTGTTCATTGGCCGCCCTTCTGTACAAAGGAGCGGACGTACTCCTCCGCGTCCGATTCGAGCACCGCGTCGATCTGGTCGAGGATGGCGTCGTAGTCGAGGGACCGCACCGGAGCCGGGGTGGCCTCGGCCACCTCATCGACACGTTGGGGCGTCCGCTTCCGCTGCACGCGCTCGGCCACCGGGTCCTCCTGATCTGTCGGCGCCGACAGCCTACTCGTGGTTCCCCGGCACGCTGGTCCGCGCCAGAAGCAGGTCGACAGCGCCGGCGTCGGCCAGATCGCCCACCTCGTCCCGGCTGTGGCCCAGTGGCTCAGCGAGATCGAGGCGACGTTCGATGCCACGCAGGTCGCGGACCCGCATCCAGTCCCAGGACGCACCGGTCACGCGGTCAGCCACCACGTCGACCACCCTCCCACGCGTCCAGGCGCGCGTGTCGGAGGGTGGCTCGCTGCGCGCCCGCTCGACGTCCTCGCGCGTCACCACCGAACGAAGCCGGCCCGCGCCGGCCAGGGCGTCCCATGGACCGGGCCGGTCGAGTCGCGCCCAGGCCAGGTCGAGCTGGGCCAGGCGCGGGCTGGTCCAGTCCAGGCCGTGCCGGGCGGCGTAGGCGTCCAGCAACTGGTGCTTGGCGACCCAGTCCAGGCGGTCGGCGCACCGGGACGGGTCGGCACGCAGGTCGTCCAGCACGTTGCGCCAGGCGGTGAGGACGTCGAGCTCGTAGGCCTCCGGGCGCCGGTCCGCGGCCGCCGCCACGGCCTCCCACGCCGCGTCCTGCAGGTCGAGCGCGCACATTCGTCGCCCGTCGGTGAGCTCCAGTGGCTCGGCCAGGCCCACGTCGTGGCTGACCGTGTGGAAGGCGGCCACCGGATCGGCCAGTTCCAGCTCCGGCAACGCGCCCGCCTCGAGCGCGGTGAGGAACGCGGCGAGCGTGCCTGCCTTCAGCCAGGTGGCGTACTCGCACCGGTTCGCGTCCCCGGTGATCACGTGCAGCCGCCGGTACGCCGCGGACGGCGCGTGCGGCTCGTCCCTGGTGTTCACGATCGGCCGGCGCCGGGTGGTCTGGATGCCCTCCACGGTCTCGAAGAAGTCCGCCCGCTGGGTGAGCTGGAACCCGACCCGCTCCCTGTGCTGCCCCACGCCGACCCTGCCCGCGCCGACGACCACGGCGCGCGAGACCAGGAACGCCGGCAGGGCGGCGAGAATCGAAGGCCACGGCACCGAGCGCGACAGCAGGTGGTTCTCGTGGCAGCCGTAGGAAGCTCCGTGGGAGTCGGTGTTGTTCTTGTAGATGCCGATCTCCAGGCCGAGCTGACCGGACGCGGCGCTCGCGGCGTCCACGACCGCGGCGTCGCCAGCCAGGTCGTAGGCGACGGCCTCGGCAGCGGTCCTCACCTCCGGCCCCGAGTACTCCGGGTGGGCGTGGTCGACGTAGAGCCGTGCGCCGTTGGCGAGGACGCGGTTGTGTGCATCCTCGATCGGGATCGGGTCCACCCAGTCCAGCGTCGTGCCGGTCGCGGTGCCGGGGTACGCCGCGACGACGGCCGCGCTGAGCGCCGCGGCATGCACCTCCGGCGCGGAGGGCGCAAGGATGCCGTACTCGGTCTCGATGCCGAGCACGCGCGCGGTCACGGTCGGCCCCGCGGGACGGCGTCCGCGGTCCCCCGAGGCCGCCTCGGGCAGCGGTGCAGGCTCACGACGGATTGAGGGCGCGCGAACCGACCAGGGTGCGCAGGAACACGATCCGCTCACCCTTCCGACCGGAGATCCGGGCCCAGTCGTCGGGATTGGTGGTGTTCGGTAACGCCTCGTTCTCGGCGATCTCGGCGGCACAGGCTGACAGCACGTGGTCGCGACGCAGGCCCCGCTCGCCACCGCCGATCAGCTCCTTGATCGCCGCCTTCTTCGCCCGCCCGACGATCCCGGCCAGCATCGCGCCGGAGACGAAGTCGGCCACGTAGAGCACCTCCCGGTCGCCGCCGGCATAGGTCACCTCGATGAACCGGTTGGCGTCACTGCGCGCGTAGAGCCGCTCCACGATCGCATCGATCAGCCCCCGCCGGAACTCCGCCGCGTCGACGCCTCCGGTGTTCAGCGGGGTCTGCCCGTCCAGGTAGCGGGCCAGGATCTCCGCGGCCGCCGCCGCGTCCGGCCGATCCAGCTTGATCTTCACGTCCAGCCGGCCGGGCCGCAGGATTGCGGGATCGATCAGGTCCTCGCGGTTCGTTGCCCCGATCACGATCACGTTCGCGAGCCCCTCGACGCCGTCGATCTCGCTGAGCAACTGCGGCACGATCGTCGCCTCGACATCGGAGGACACCCCGCTGCCGCGCGTGCGGAACAGGGCGTCCATCTCGTCGAAGAAGACGACCACAGGGCGTCCGGAGGTGGCGTGCTCCTTCGCCCGGGTGAAGATCGCCCTGATCTGGCGCTCGGTCTCGCCCACGTACTTGTCCAGGAGCTCGGGGCCCTTGATGTTCAGGAAGTGGCTGCCGGCGGAGTTCGCCACGGCCTTGGCGATCATCGTCTTGCCGCAACCCGGCGGCCCGTACAGCAACACTCCCTTCGGCGGACGCAGCCCGAACTCGGTGAACAGCTCCCGATGCCGGAACGGCAGCTCGACGGCGTCGCGGATCTGCTCGATCTGGGCCCCCAGCCCCCCGATGTCCGCGTAACTGACATCGGGCACCTCTTCGAGGGTCAGGTCGGCCACCTCGCTGCGCGGCACCGTCGCCAGCGCGAGCAACGCACGGCGATCGGCGAGCAGGGTGACCCCCGGACGCAGCGTGTCGGCGGAGAGCCCCGAACCCGGCAGCAGCACCACCTCCTCACCGGACGCCCCCACGCTCAGCAGGCGGCCGTCCGCAAGCACCTCGGCCAGCCGGACGACCTCGCCAGCCGGCAACGGCTCGACCGCCGCCACCACGAGGAGGGCCTCGTTCAGCAGGACGCGGCTGCCCACGCCCAGGGCGGCCGGCTGAACGTCCGGGCTGAGGGCGCACCGCAGCAGGCGCCCGCCGGTGGCGACGTCCACGGTGTCCTCCCCGGTCGCCACGACGAGCCCGAAGGACGCGGGCGGGCGGGCGAGTGCGTCCAGCTGTTCGCGCAGCTCGACCAGGGAAGCGCGGGCGTCGGCCAGCGTCGCGTTCAGCTTCTCGTTGACCTGGGCCAGCCGCCGGGCGTCCGCGCGGGCGTCGTTGAGCCGGCGCTCGGCCAGGTCGAGGGCGCGGGCCCTGGCTTCGAGCAGTCCGTTCGCGTCGGCGAGCTGTCGGGCCAGTTCGGCAGGTTCAGGCATCGTCGCCTCCCGCCTCCACACCTCCCGGCCGCGGCCCGGAGTAGTCGGGGCCATACGCGCCCGGCGCCGGACGCCGGCGCCGGGCCGGAGCCACCACGCCGGGGGCGAGCCGCCGGGTGAAGACGAGGAACCCGGTGTGGCCGGTCGTGGTGTGTCCCGGACGGATCGCCAGACCCTCCGCGTGCCAGCCGCGCGCCTGGTACTCCCTGGCGTCAGGTTCGGTGAAGCCGCCGTGCGCCCGCAGCGTGTCCATGGTCCGTCCCAGCTGGGTGGTGGTCGCGACGTAGCAGCACAGCAGTCCACCGGGCTCGAGCACGTCGGCCACAACGTCCACGCACTCCCAGGGCGCCAGCATGTCGAGCACCACCCGGTCGACCCGCTCGGGGCCGATGTCGGCGACCAGGTCGCCGACCCGCAGCTCCCAGGCCGGGTGCTCGGCGCCGAAGAATGCGGACACGTTCTTCTGCGCGATCGCGGCGAACTCCGGGCGCCGCTCGTAGGAGTAGAGCCGTCCGGTGGGACCGATCGCCCGCAGCAGGAAGATGCTCAGCGACCCCGACCCGGCACCGGCCTCGAGCACTCGTGCGCCGGGAAAGATGTCGGTCTGGACCAGGATGTGCGCGGCGTCCTTCGGATAGACCACCGCGGCTCCCCGCGGCATGGTGACGACGAACTCCTCCAGCAGCGGGCGGAACGCCAGATAGGCCACCCCGCCGGCGGAACGGACCACGGTACCCTCCGGCCGCCCGATCAGGTCGTCGTGGCTGATCGCTCCCTTCGTGGTGTGGAACACCACTCCCGGCGCCAGTAGCACCGAGTGCCGCCGTCCCTTCGGGTCGCTCAACGTGACCCGCTCCCCCGCCTGCAGGAGCCCGGTGTGCACGCCGCTCAGAGGCTCAGCCACGAGTGAACCCCCACAACCCGAGCATCTGCCCGCTCCCGAACGGTTCGCCGATCAGGTCGACGCCCTTGGCGAGGAACAGGACCCCGTTCCCCTGCGAGACCGGCAGTACCGTCGCGTCGGCCGCGGCCTGCTGCTGCAGTTCGGTCAGGGCCGCGGTGCGCGCCGTCCCGCTGGTCGTGCGCGCCCTGGTCTCGAGCAGTTCCAGCTTCGCCCGGCTGCCCGCCAGCGGACGCTCGAGGTAGCGCTGCAGCCAACCCGTCGCGTTGTTCACCCATGCCGGGGAATCGGTCAGCCACAGGTCGGCGCTGCCGCCGGTGACCAGCCGGACGCTCACCCCGCCGAGGCTCTCGATCCGGTCCCGGATCAGGCTGGCCAGGTCCGCGTGCCCGGGGGCAGTGGGCAGGTAGCCCAGCGTCATGTGGATGCGGTTGCCGTCGAGGCTGGGCAGCTTCGGCCGGCCGCCGAGCAGGAACGACTTGGCGTGATCGGCGACCCCGACCGGAACGATCGAGTCCAGGGTGCGGTCCGGCTGGAGCGCCTTCTCCACGCCCTCCCGCAGCTTGGTGTTGTCGCGAAGCTTCGAGTCCTGGTTCCAGACCAGCTGAGTCACCCGCATTCCCGGCATCGGGAACCGGCGGAACCCCTTCGCCGTCACCGAGTCCGCGCTGCCGTCGATCTCGTCGGTCACGCGCTGCAGCGCGGCGTTGTCCAGGCTGCGCCAGACCGCATCCGCCGTGCCGTCCGCGATCGCGGTCTCGGCAGCCACCGAGTCGGCGACGATCTCCACCTTCAGCGCGTCCAGGAGGCCGGCCTTGGGCCCGACGTACTTCTCGAACTTGCTGACCGTGACCTCGCCCGGCGTGATCGTCTGCACCTCGTAGGGGCCGGACCCGATCGGGAGGGTCTCCAGCGGCAGCGCCGAGTCGGGGTCGAACGCCTCCTCGTCGACGATGGACGCCGCCTGCCCGGCCAGGGCGTAGCCGAACTGGTTGTCCGGCCAGGACAGCTCGAACCGCACGGTGTGCGCGTCCGGAGTGTCGATGCGCTTCAGGGCCGAAAGCAGCCCGATCGAGGTGTCCGGCGTGTCGATGCGCAGCGCTCGCTGGACGCTGAACTTCACGTCCGAGGAGTCGAGCACGTGACCGTTGTGGAAGGAGAGCTGGTCGGGCAGCGTGCACTCGTAGACCAGCTTCGAGGTGAACAGGCAGTCGGTGGCCGCGTCCGGCTTGAGTTCGCCGGTCTCGGGCAGCACCATCATCAGGCGCTGGTAGATGCTGTTGACCACCAGCGAGTCGGTGTAGCTGCGGGCGACCGCCGGGTCGGCCGTGGTCACCGCGCCGGTGGTGATCAGGGTGAACATCCGGGGCGTCGGCGAAGCGGTCGGGCTCTGCGTGGGTGGCGGCGGGGTCGGTTGGGTGCAGGCCGTCAGCAACACAGCCAGCCCGACCAGGACGGCCGCCCGGATCGGGCCGCGACGGGGGTGTCGGTCAGCGCGCATTGAAATACTTGGCCTCCTGGTGGTGCACGACGATCGCGTCCGTGGACTGTTCGGGGTGCAGCTGCAACTCCTCGCTCAATTCCACACCGATCCGTTCGGGACGGAGCAGCGTGACCAGTTTGGCGCGGTCATCGAGGTCGGGGCAGGCCGGGTAGCCGAACGAGTAGCGCGAGCCGCGGTAGGCCTGGTCGCGGATCATCGCATCGACTGCCCCGTCGCCGGACAGGCCCAGCTCGGCCCGCACCCGGGCGTGCCAGTACTCGGCCAGCGCCTCGGTGAGCTGGACGGAGAGCCCGTGCAGCTCCAGGTAGTCGCGGTAGGCGTTCGCGGCGAACAGCTTCGCGGTGGCCTCGGCCACCACCGAGCCCATGGTGACCAGCTGCAGTCCGATCACGTCGGGGCCCTCCGCGGCAGCCTCCTGCGCGTCGCGGAAGAAGTCGGCCAGGCACAGTCGCCGGTCCCGGGTCTGCCGCGGGAAGGTGAACCGGGTCACTTCGCGCGAAGGATCCTCCGGGTCACCGAGGACCAGCGTGTCGCCCTCGGAATGGCAGGGCCAGTAGCCGTAGACGACCGCGGGTTCCACCAGCGCCTCGGTGTGGACGCGATCGAGCCAGTGCCGCAGCCGCGGGCGTCCCTCTGTCTCCACCAGCTCTTCGTAACTCGGGCCGTCCTTGCTGCCGCGCAGCCCCCACTGGCCCATGAACGTGGCCCGCTCGTCCAGCCAGCCTGCGACGTCGGCGAGCGAGATGCCACGCACCACCCGGCTGCCCCAGAACGGAGGGGTCGGCACCTGTACGGCTGCGCCGCGGGCGACGTCCGAGCGGGTGGGTGGACCGGATTCGGAACCGTCCCCGATTCGGTCCACCTGCCCTGGCCGAGAAAGGGGACGGTTCTCCTTTTCGGCCACGCCAGGCCTGGCGACGACGCGGCGGCGGCGGGGCTCGGGCAGCGCGGCACCGGGCACGCCACGCTTCACCGCGACCACCTTCTCCATCAGGGCCAGGCCCTCGAAGGCGTCCCGCGCGTAGCGGACCTCGCCGTGGTAGAGGTCGTTGAGATCCTCCTCGACGAAGGCGCGGGTGAGCGCCGCACCACCCAGCAGGACGGGAAAAGCGCTCAGCCCGCGGCTGTTCAGCTCGGCAAGGTTGTCCCGCATCACCACGGTCGACTTCACGAGCAGGCCGGACATGCCGATCGCGTCCGCGTTGTGTACCAGGGCCGCCTCGATGATCGCGCTGACCGGCTGCTTGATGCCGAGGTTCACGACCGTGTAGCCGTTGTTGGTCAGGATGATGTCGACAAGGTTCTTGCCGATGTCATGCACGTCGCCCCTCACCGTGGCGATCACGATTGTGCCCTTGCCGCCGGTGTCGGCCTTGTCCAGATGCGGCTCCAGATAGGCCACCGCGGTCTTCATCACCTCCGCCGAGGCCAGCACGAACGGCAGCTGCATCTGACCGGACCCGAACAGCTCACCGACCACCTTCATGCCGGCCAGCAGGTCGTCATTGATGATCTCCAGACCGGGCTTGCCGCCGAGCGCCTCGTCGAGGTCGGCCTCGAGGCCCTTGGGGTCGCCGTCGATGATCCGTCGCCGCAGCCGCTCAACCACCGGCAGCGCGGCCAGTTCGGCGGCGCGGGCCTCACGGTTGCCTGCCGCGGTGACACCTTCGAACAGCTCCAGGAATCGGGTCAGCGGGTCGTAGCCCTCACGCCGCCGGTCGTAGATCAGGTCCTCGGCGACCTGCCGCTGCTCCTCGGGGATCCGGGCGATCGGCAGGACGCGGGCCGCCGGCACGATCCCGGAGTCCAGGCCCGCCTCGACGCACTCGTGCAGGAACACCGAGTTCAGCACCTGGCGGGCGGCAGGGTTCAGCCCGAAGGAGACGTTGGAGACCCCCAGCGTGGTGTGGACGCCGGGGTACTTCGTGGTCACCTGCCGGATCGCCTCGATGGTCTCGATCGCGTCGCGCCGGGTCTCCTCCTGCCCGGTAGCGATCGGGAAGGTGAGGCAGTCCACGATGATGTCGTCCACCGCCAGTCCCCACCTCCCGGTGAGCTCGGCGATCAGCCGATCCGCCACCCGTACCTTCCACTCCGCAGTGCGGGCCTGCCCCTCCTCGTCGATCGTCAGAGCGACCACGGCGGTGCCGTGCTCGGCGACCAGCGGCATCACGCGTGCGAACCGGGAGTCGGGGCCGTCCCCGTCCTCGAAGTTGACCGAGTTGATCGCGCAGCGGCCGCCGAGCAATTCGAGCCCGGCCTGCAGCACCGCGGGCTCGGTCGAGTCGAGCATGATCGGCAGCGACACCCCGGTGCCGATCCGGAACGCCAGCTCGGCCATGTCAATGGTGCCGTCGCGACCGACGTAGTCCACGCACAGGTCGAGGACGTGGGCCCCGGCGCGGCTCTGCCCCTTGGCGATGTCGAGGCAGTCCGCCCAGTTCTCCGCGAGCATGGCCTCGCGGAACGCCTTCGAGCCGTTCGCGTTCGTGCGCTCGCCGATGGAGAGATAGCTGGTGTCCTGGCGCAGCGGCACCTCGGCGTACAGCGACGAGACCGCGGGCACGTGGACGGGGTTGCGAGGCGCGGGCTCCCGTCCGTGCACTGCGGCGGCCAGGCGGGAGATGTGCGCAGGCGTCGTGCCGCAGCAGCCCCCCACCAGGCTCAGTCCGAACTCGGCCGTGTACTGCTCGAGGTAGCGGACGAACTCGTCGGGTCCCATCGGGTAACGGGCTCCCTCGGGCGTGAGCTCGGGCAGGCCGGCGTTCGGCATGCAGACCAGCGGCACGCGGGCGTGTCGCGACAGGTGCCGCAGGTGCTCGCTCATCTCGGTCGGCCCGGTGCCGCAGTTCAGCCCGATCGCGTCGATCTCCAGCGGCTCGAGCGCGGTCAGCGCGGCGCCGATCTCGCTGCCCAGCAGCATCGTCCCCGACGTCTCCACGGTCACGTTGACGAAGATCGGCAGGTCGGTCCCGACCGTCTTCCGGGCCCGGCGCGCCCCGTTCACGGCCGCCTTGGTCTGCAGGAGGTCCTGGGAGGTCTCGATCTGGAAGCCGTCCGCGCCGCCGGCGATCATCGCCTCGGCCTGTCGCTGGTAGGCGTCCCGCAGCTGTGCGTAGCCGACATGCCCGAGGCTGGGCAGCTTCGTGCCGGGGCCCATGCTGCCGAGCACGAACCGCGGACGCTCGTCGGTTGCGGCCGCATCGGCCGCCGCTCGGGCGATCCGGGCGCCCGCCTCAGCGAGCTCCGCGATCCGGTGACCGATGTCGTACTCCCCGAGCGCGCTCAGGTTCGCACCGAAGGTGTTCGTCTCGATGCAGTCCGCACCCGCGTCCAGATAGGCGGCATGGATGGCGCCGACCACGTCCGGACGGGTGACGTTGAGCACCTCGTTGCAGCCCTCGAGTCCCTGGAAGTCCGCCAGCGACAGCTCGTAGCCCTGCAGCATCGTGCCCATGCCGCCATCCGCCACGAGGACGCGGGAAGCCAGGGCCGAGCGCAGGTCGCGGGTCATGGTGAGCAGAATAGGCGGTTCCGCCTACAGTGGTCGCCATGGCAGAGGCTCGTGGGCTCAGGGGGCTGCGGAACCCGGCGGTGGTCGCCGCCTTCGGCGGCTGGGCCGACGCAGCCGAAGCCGCCAGCGGGGTCATCGACCACTTCGTCGAGGCGTACTCCGCGGAACTCGCGTTCGCCATCGACCCCGAGGAGTACTACGACTTCCAGGTGAACCGTCCGACCACCCGCCTGGTGGACGGCGAGCGCATCGTCGAGTGGCCGACCACGGAGGTGCTGGTCGCCCACCTGCCCGAGCGCGACCTCGTCCTGATCGGCGGCCCGGAGCCCAACTACCACTGGCAGGAGTACATCGCCCGCCTGCTGTCGATGCTGCGCTCGGTGAACCCCGAGATGATCGTGCTGCTGGGGGCGATGCTCACCGACGCCCCGCACACCAGGCCCGTCCCGGTGAACGGCACCGCGACCAACCAGGCACTCGCCGACGAACTCGGCCTGGAGATGTCCGACTACGAGGGCCCGACCGGCATCATCGGCGTGCTGTCCTACGAATGCAACCGGGCCGGATTCCCCGTCGTCTCGATGTGGGCGTCGGTGCCGCACTACGTGGCCGAGCCGCCGAACCCGAAGGCCACGCTCGCGCTGCTCACCCGGCTCGAGGACGTCCTGAACCTGCCCCTGGAATCGGGAGACCTGCCCGAGGAGGCGCAGCGCTGGGTGGAGCAGGTGAACGACCTGGTCGCGGAGGATCCGGACATCTCCAGCTACATCACCGCTCTTGAGGAACGCAGGGACGAGGCCACGCCGACCGCGACCGGGGAATCGATCGCTGCCGAGTTCGAGCGCTACCTGCGCCGCCGCGACCGTCGGCGCGGCTGAGCCGGCCTCCCGGACGGGCCGGATCGGGTCGTGCGCCCCGGCTCGACCAGAGTCACAACCGTCGCAGGTTCACCACCGGCCGCTCACCGTGCGCCCGCAGCCTCCGCCTGGGCCTTGAGCGAGCGGACCATGGCGTCCGGGTCGGCGGCGGAGAACACCGCCGAACCGGCGACGAAGGTGTCTGCGCCGGCGTCCACGCAGCGCTCGATCGTCGACTCGGAGATCCCGCCGTCCACCTGCAGCCAGATGTCGCCGCCGTGGGCGTCCAGCAGCGCGCGGGTGCGGCGCAGCTTCGGAAGCACGACATCAAGGAACGACTGGCCGCCGAAGCCGGGCTCCACGGTCATCAGCAGGATCATGTCCAGCTCGGGCAGCAGGTCGGCGTACGGCTCGATCGGGGTCGCCGGACGCAGCGCCATGGACGCGCGCGAACCCAGCTTGCGCAGTTCACGGGCCAGCCGCACCGGGGCGTCGGAGGCCTCCACGTGGAAGGTGACCGACTCCGCGCCCGCCTCGGCATAGCCGGGCGCCCAGCGGTCCACCTCGGCGATCATCAGGTGGATGTCGAGCAGCTGGTCGGTACTGGCACGGATGCTCTCCACCATCGGCAGGCCGAAGGTCAGGTTGGGCACGAACCGGTTGTCCATCACATCGAGGTGGATCAGGTCGGCACTCGGGATGCGCGCGATCTCGTGCTTCAGGTCGGCCAGGTCCGCATTCAGGATGCTCGGAGTGATTCGGATACCCACGTAGGAAAACCTACCGGTCGGCGCGCCGCAGCATCGCCAGGAACATGGCGTCGGTGCCGTGGCGGTGCGGCCACAGCTGGACGAACGGCCCGGAGGCGCACTCCGGCACCTCGGGGAGGAGGGAGGGGGCCTCGATCACCGTCGCGCCGGCGACGCCCGCGACCACGTCCGCGGTCTCGTCCGGGTGCGGTGAGCAGGTGACATACGCCACCACCCCGCCGGGCTTCACCGATGCGACCGCGGTGGCCAGCAGCCGACGCTGCAGGTCGACCAGGGCCGGCAGGTCCTCGGGACGGCGGCGCCACCGGCTCTCCGGACGCCGGCGCAGCGCACCCAGCCCCGTGCACGGCACGTCGGCCAGCACCCTGGCGAAGCTGCCCTCCCGCCACGCCGGACGGGTACCGTCCGCCACGATCGTGACTGGACGGTTCGGCTCGGGGTAGGCGCGGAGGTTCTCTGCGACCAGCCGGGCCCGGTGCGGCCGCAGTTCGGAGGCGACCAGCCGGGTGCCGGCCGCACGCGCAAGGCCGGCCAGGAGCGCGGACTTCCCGCCCGGCCCCGCGCACAGGTCGAGCCACTCCCCGTCCGGCGCGTCTGCCCGCGCCAGCGCGAGCGCCACCAGTTGTGAGCCCTCGTCCTGGACTCCCGCACGCCCCTCGGCCACGGCGGGCAGGGTGGCCGGGTCGCCGTCGCGGTACGCCCCGTAGGGCGACCAGCGCGCAGGCTCTCCGCCGAGTTCTGCGACCGTGGCGAGGCCGGGACGCACCACCAGGTTCGGAACCGGGGCCACGTTGTCGGCGGCGAGCGCGGCGGCCAGTTCGTCGGCCGGCAGGACCCGCGCCCACGCCTCGACGACCCAGCGGGGGTGCTGGTGGGCCAGGGCGAGTCGGCCGAGGTCGTCCTCACCCTCGCCCAGCACTTCCAGCCAGCCCGCCCAGTCCCGCTCGGCGACGCGGCGAAGCACGGCGTTGACCAGGCCCGTGACCCGCTCCCCCACCTCGAGTGCGGCCAGGTCGACGGTGGTCGAGAGCGCGGCATGGGTGGGCACCCGCATCGCAAGGAGCTGGTGGGTGCCCAGGCGCAGCGCGTCCACGACGGCGGGCTGCAGGCTGCGCACGGGCCGCCCGGCGGCCCGCTCGATGATCTGGTCGTAGCTGCCGAGCGCCCGGCAAGTGCCCGAGACGAGCTCGGTGGCGAAGCCTGCGTCCGCCGGGGCGAGGCCGGCCCGGCGCCGGGCGAGTTCGAGGTTGGCGTACGCACCGTCCGCGGAGACGGCCCGGAGCACCCGGAAGGCCGCGGTGCGGGCGGCGTCGCGCTGGCGGTTCCGGCTGCGCGGGGGCTTCGGGCTCACTCGAACCGTCCGGGACCGCGCAGGCCCCGGCCCCAGTCGACGGCGGGGAGCGCACGCTTTCCGGCCGGCTGGACGAGGCGCAGTTCCAGTGACCCGTCGCCGGTGCCCACCAGCACTTCGCGCTTGCCGGGACGCACTTCGCCGGGCTCCAGCCCTGCCTGCGCCGCGGGCACCGCGAGCAGCACACGGAACCGTTCCCCGCCGAGCCCTGTCCAGGCCACGGGCGAGGGGTTGTTCGCCCGCACCTGGCGTGCGATCCCCGCCGCGGGGCGCGTCCAGTCGATCCGCGCGCCGTCAACGGTCAGCTTGGGCGCGAGCGTGATGCCATCCGCCGGTTGGGGGGCGGCGACCACAGCGCCGGACTCCAGCGCGTCCAGCGTGTCGGCGAGCAGGTCCGCACCGCGGGCCTGCAGCGCAGCCAGGGCTTCACCGGCAGTCTCGTCCGCGCCGAGGTGGTACTCGGTCGTCGCCAGCACCGGGCCGGCGTCCAGCGCCTCGACCAGTTCGAACACGGTGACGCCGGTGACCTCGTCCCCGGCCAGGATCGCGTGCTGGACGGGCGCGGCTCCCCGCCAGCGCGGCAGCAGCGAGAAGTGCACGTTCACCCAGCCGCACCGTGGCTGGGAGAGCAGCGCCCGCGGGATCAGCCCGCCGTAGGCGACCACGGGACAGCAGTCGGGCGCAAGCTCGGCGAGTCGGGACGCGAGCTCCGGGTCACCGGCGTGCGCGGGACGCAGCACCTCGATGCCCTGATCGAGCGCGAGCTCCGCCACCGGGCTGGGCACCAATCGCGAGCTGCGTCCCTTCGCGGCGTCCGGGCGGGTGAGCACGGCCGCGACCTCGTGGCGTCCACGCTCCAGCAGGTGGGCCAGGGTGTCAGCGGCCACCTGCGGGGTGCCGGCGAAGACGAGGCGCATGACCGGCAGCCTAGCCGCGTAGTCGCAGGGCCAGCGCCCGGGTCGCGAGGTCGAGGTCGAGGTCGGCGACCAGCAGCCCGGGCTCGCCGTAGGGTTGCCAGGCGAGCACCGATCCATCGGGCCGGATGATCGCCGACGTGGTCGGCGAGCCGTCCACCGCGCAGTTCACGCTCGCGTACCAGCAGGTGTTCTCCGCGGCACGGCACAGCGCTGCGGCCTCGTGGAAGGTGTTCCGCGGATCCGCATAGGCCTGCGGCCGGAACGAGCCGGGTTCCGGCTCGGAGTAGTGCGGATGCAGGACCAGCTGCGCACCCTGCCGGACCACGTCGCGGACCGTCTCCGGATAGCGGAAGCCCTCGTGGCAGATGGCGATGCCGAAGACCAGCCCGCCCACGGTGAACACCCGCCGACCGGCGCCAGGCTCGTAGAGGGCGTCTTCGCTCGGGTCGAGTTGCACCTTGTCCTGCCAGCCCAGCAGGCGCCCGTCCGGGCCCACGACCAGCGCAGTGATCCGCAGCCGGCCGTCCACGAAGCGCTCGGTACCCAGCACCACCGTCACGCCCGCCCCGCCGGCGGCCTGAGCCACCCGCTCCTGCGCGGAGGCGAGCCAGACCGGATCGGCGGGCGGCACCGCCGCGCCGAGGGCCCGGTAGCCCGGCACGAAGCACTCAGGGAAGCAGACCAGATCGGCGCCCGCAGCGGCCGCGGCCGCGATCGCGGCGCAGACGGCCTCCACCGAAGCATCGGGACTGGCGGGGAAGGGCAGGTTCGCCAACGCGATCCGGACGCTGCTCATGGGCGCAGCCTACGCACCAGCGACAAGGCGCACGACCGCGTCGGCGAGCGGGAGTCCACGGGTCGGCACAGTGGCGGACGAGGGATCACGCGATCAGCCGAGCACCTGCGGATCGACCCGGACCCGCAGCGGCGGCTCCTTGCGAGCGGCGCGCACGGAGAGCATCGCCCGCACGCCGGCGACCAGGTCGGCGGACGCCGCGAGCGGAGCGCGCAGCGTGACCCGAGCGAGCGGCTCGTCCGCGCGGACGTCGAAGGGACCCAACACCTGCACGCCGGTCGGCAGGGTGACCGCGTCCAGGGCGGCGGTCACGGCCGCAGGGGCGCCCTCGATCGTGAGCAACTTCACAGCGGGAGGGAACCCGGCCTCCGCCCGGTCGGCCAGCTCGCGCCCTGCGTACCCCACGGGGTCGAGCCGCAGCAGCGCCTGAACCTCCCGCAACGCCGGATCGGCCACAACCACCACCGTGCCGCCGTCCGCGGCGGGACGAACCAGCGCCGTCACGGCCAGCCAGCGTCGCAGCGCCTCCTCCCCCGCCCGCAGGTCGGCCCTGCCCAGCATCAGCTCCGCGTCGAGCAGGACGGCGGCCGCATACCCTCCGGCCGCAACGGGAGCGGCGCCGGGGGTGGCCAGGACCAGCGCCGGCTCGGCGCCCACCGTCGACAGAGGCTTGTCGGCGCTGGCCTGCAGCACCGCGGTGCCGGGGAAGGCCTTGCCGAACTCCTCGGCGGTGCGGGCCACGCCCACCACCGGGGTCCGCAGCCGGGCTCCCCCGCACTCTGGGCACCGCCACGCAGTCAGGAGAGGGCCGCACCAACGGCACTGCGGGACGCCGCCTCCCGGGTCGGACAGTCCCTGCCCACAGGACGGACACCGGGCCGGGACGCGACAGGAGGCACAGGCGAGGACGGGCAGGTACCCGGCGCGCGGCACCTGCACGAGCACCGGTCCCTGGGCGAGACCGGCCCGCACCGCCGCGAACGCGTCGTGGGGCAGCCGGGCCGCGCTCGCGTGCGGATCCCGGGCGCTGTCCGTGGCGGTGGTGCGGATCGCCGCGCACCGCCGTCGGGTCTCGCCAGGGGCGAGCTGCAGTTCGGCGAGCCACCCGCGAGCCACCAATTGCTGCACCTCCGCCGTGCGTGCGTGCGCCGCGAGGAGCAGCCCGGAACCCTCCAGGTGGGCGCGCAGGGCTGCCACCTCACGCGCGTGCCAGTACGGGGCGTGAGGCTCCGCCCAGGCGTCGTTGCCGTCGTCCCACAGCGCCACCAGGCCGAGGTCACGGACGGGCGCGAAGACCGCGGCGCGGGTACCGAGCACCAGCCGTACGCCGCCGCGCACGGCGGCGAGGAAGTTGCGGTAGCGCGCCGCGGGACCTGCCTCCGCGGCGAGGACGGCGAAGCTGCCGCGTCCGAACCGCTGGGTGGCCACCGTGGTGAGCCGGGCCAGGTGGCGCGCGTCAGGGACCAGCAGGAGCGCCCCACGTCCGGCGGCCAGGGTCGCCGCAGCCGCCTCGGCGAAGCCCACAGCCCAGTCGCCGGCGGCGGAGGTGCCGGGCAGCACCGTCCAGGCGGCCCGTGGTCGCCCGCCCTCCCGCACGGCACCGAGGAAGTGCTCCGAGCCCGGGTAGGCCGCGAGTGCCACCGGCCCTCCCCCGTCCGTGCCGGGCCGGGGGTATTCCGGTGGTGCGGCCTTCTCCGTGGTGGCGTGGCGCGGCGGCACCGCCAGCCGGACCACATCGGCGAAGCTGCCCGCGTAGTGGTCGGCCACCGTGCGGACGAGCCCTGCGACGCTGTCGGTCAACACACGCTCCGTGGAGACCACCTTCTCCAGCGGGGCCAGGTCGGGTCGCTCCCCCGCCTCGGAGCGAGCCACCACGAAGCCGTCGCGCAGGCGCCCAGCGAACCGGACCTTCACCCGGACGCCGGGCTGGGCGAGCCCGTCCAGCTCCTCGGGGACGGCGTAGTCGAACGGCCGGTCGAGGTTCGCCAGGGGCAGGTCCACCGCCACTTTGGCCACCGGTCGTTCCATGGCTGGCATCGTACGGGTCTGCCCGGACAGGATCAGCCAGCGATGTGGACGGATGTGAACACAGGTGTTCTCGACCCTGCACGGTGGGCCAACCCGGGCCGAGCCCCTCCACAGACGGACCCGTGCGGGGCCAGAATCGCCCCTATGAGGATCCAGAGCGTGACGGTCGGCGTTCCGGCCGCCGATCTGCGGCGGGCCGTTGAGTGGTATCGCACCACTTTCGAGCTCGACACCCCCGACCTCGAACCCGCCGACGGCATCGTTGAGTTCAAGCTCGGCCCCGTCTGGGTGCAGCTGGTCGAGGCCACCGGCGGACCGCACGACGGGAGCACCATCCTGCGGTTGGGTGTGCACGACGCCTCCGCGGAGCGGGACCGCCTGAAAGCGCTCGGGGTGGCCGTGGGCGAGCTGGAGAACGTCGACAACGTCATCGAGTACTTCGACTTCCCCGACCCGGACGGAAATCGGCTCGGGCTCTACGCCGAGGTGGAGCCGTGAACCGAGGTCATCCGCAGAAGGCGAGTTCGACCGTCTCGCCGAGCCGGCGGTAGCCGATCGCGGCGTAGATCCCGTTGCTGGTCGGGTTGGCCAGGTCCGTGTACAGCATGCAGTGCAGACCTCTGGCGCGCTGCTCCTCACTGATCCTCGCCGTCACCGCGCTGGCGTATCCGCGGCCACGGTGCCCGGGTGGGGTGTAGACGTAGCCGACCCGGGCCACGCCGCCGGAGGGCACTGACACCAGCGCCATCGCCACGGGCTCAGGGTCGCACCAGAACAGCACCCGGCCGTCCTCGACCGCCAGCCGGCTGCCGGCGGCGCCGGGCTCGCCCAGGTCGAGTTCCGCCCGGAACGCGGTCAGCCACTCCGCGACCAGAGGCTCGTCGGGCAGCGTCGCTTGGCGCGCCGTGCCGGGGACCGGCCGCTGCAGCCGGGGCGCGCCGGGAAGGTCGTAGAGCCCCAGCCGCATCGCGACCCGTTGGGTCCGGCCGGTGAGGGCGCACCATCGATCGGCGAAGGCAACCGCGGAATCCAGGGCGCCTCCGACTCCCCCCGGAGCGGCGCTGCCGGCGTGAACGAAGTCGGCCAGGGCCGAAGCCGCTCCCGGGTCCCCCGCCGGTAGGTGGAACGGGTACGGCGGCGTGTGGAGGGCCAGGAACGGCGGGAGCCCCGCCCGGAGCACCGCGTAGAAGGCGCGGCTCGGGTAGGCCTCCGGGTCGCGTCGCACGCTGTCGGTCACGGACGCGAGCACCGAGTGCAGCACCGGCTCGGCGTCGGCGACCGGTCCGGCGATCGCCCAGAACGCGTCCGGGTCGGTGTAGCTCCTGACCTCCACACGGCGAACTTACCGGCGCCCGGGGAGGTCGGCCAGCAGTCGGCGCCCGCTCAGCCCTTCACGGCGCGGGCGAGTGCCTCGGCGCGGTCGGTGCGCTCCCAGGTCATCACGTCGAGCTCGCGGCCGAAGTGCCCGTAGTTGGTCACCTGGGAGTAGATCGGTCGAATCAGGTCGAGGTCGCGGATGATCGCGGCGGGACGGAGGTCGAACACGCTCAGCACGGCGTCGGTGATCTGGTCGACCGGCACGGTCTCGGTGCCGAAGCACTCGGTGTAGAAGCCCACCGGGTGCGAGCGTCCGATCGCGTAGGCGACCTGCACCTCGCACCGCTCGGCGAGCCCTGCGGCCACGACGTTCTTGGCCACCCAGCGCAGCGCATACGCTGCGGACCGGTCGACCTTGGACGGGTCCTTGCCGGAGAACGCCCCGCCGCCGTGCCGGGCCATGCCACCGTAGGTGTCGACGATGATCTTCCGTCCGGTCACCCCGGCGTCACCCATGGGGCCGCCGATCACGAACTTCCCGGTGGGGTTCACGTAGGCCTTCAAGCCGTCGCTGGCGATCGGGTAGCGGGCCAGCACCGGCTGGATCACCCGAGCCTGCACCTCGGAGCTGATCTGGGCGTGGTCGACCGCCTCAATGTGCTGGCTGGACACCACCACCGTGTCCACGCGCACCGGCTGATCGCCGTCGTACTCGATGGTCACCTGGGTCTTGCCGTCCGGCAGCAGGAAGTCCAGCTCGCCGCTGCGGCGCACCTCGGAGAGTCGCTCGGCGAGCCGGTGCGCGATGTCGATCGGCAGCGGCATCAGCGTGTCCGTGTCGGAGCAGGCGTAGCCGAACATCAGGCCCTGGTCGCCCGCGCCCTGCACGTCGAGCGCGTCGAACGAGCCCTCGTCGCGCTGTTCCTCGGCGTGGTCGACGCCCTGAGCGATGTCGGGCGACTGCTTGCCGATCGACACCAGCACCCCGCAGGAGCGTCCGTCGAAGCTCTTCTCGGAGGAGTCGTACCCGATCTCCAGGATCCGTTCGCGGGCCAGCTGGGCCACCTCGGCGTACGCCTCGGTCGTCACTTCTCCTGCCACCACCACGGTGCCGGTGGTGACGAGTGTCTCCACCGCGACGCGCGATGACGCGTCCTGCCGCAGGATCTCGTCGAGGACGGCGTCGGAGATCGAGTCGGCCACCTTGTCGGGATGACCTTCGGTGACGGATTCGGACGTGAACAACCGGCTCACTCGGGCCTACCTCTCGCGAAGGGACTGTGCGGCGTCCACTATCGCATGGGCCACCGACGTCTTCGAACCGACCGCCCGCCCCACCAGCCCTGATGCGCCGAGCAGCAGCACCCGGTTGTCGGGGGCGCCGAACACCGCGCCGCCAGACACGTCATTGAGCACCAACAGCTGGCAACCCTTGCGGGCGAGCTTCTCGGTGCCGAGCCGCACCAGGTCGGCCTCATCCACAGCGGTCTCCGCGGCGAAGCCCACCACGACCTGACCGTCCGGACGGCGGGCGGCGAGCCCGGCCAGCACATCGGTGGTCTGGGTGAACTCCACCACGAGCCCGGCGTCCCCGGACTTCTTCAGCTTGGTACCGCTCGGGTTCGCCGGCGTGAAGTCTGCCGGCGCAGCGGCCATCACGACGAGGTCGGCGTCCGGCGCGTGCGCGTGCATCGCCGCGGCCAGCTCGCTCGTCGAGACCACGGGCACCACCCCCACCCCGGCCGGCGGTTCGACCGCGAGGTTGGCGGCGACCAAGGTCACATCGGCCCCGCGCTGCACGGCAGCTCGTGCCAGCGCCACACCCATCAGGCCGGAGGAGGAGTTGCCCACGAACCGCACCGGGTCGAGCGCCTCGCGGGTACCTCCGGCACTGACCACGACCTTCTGCCCGGCGAGGTCCTGGGCAGCCATCCGCAGGGCCGCGGCCCGGTCGGCAAGGCAGGCCAGTGCGGACGCCTCGATGTCCTCCGGCTCCGGCAGGCGGCCCGGCCCCGAATCCGCCCCGGTGAGCCGCCCCTCGGCGGGCCGCAGCACCACGACGCCACGCGAGCGCAGCGTCGCCACGTTCGCCTGCGTGGCCGGGTGCAACCACATCTCGGTGTGCATGGCCGGCGCCATCACCACCGGGCAACTCGCGGTGAGCAGCACGGAGGACAGCAGGTCGTCGGCCCGCCCGGACGCGGCTCGCGCGAGCAGGTCCGCGGTGGCCGGTGCCACCACGACGAGGTCGGCTTCCCGGCCGAGGCGCACGTGCGGTACCTCGTGGGTGTCGGCGAACACCGACGTGTGCACGACATTGCCGGACAGCGCGGCCCAGGTGGTCTCACCGACGAACGACAGCGCGTTCGCCGTGGGCACGACGTGCACGTCATGCCCGGCTTCGGTGAACAGCCGCAGCAGCAGGCACGCCTTGTACGCTGCGATGCCCCCGGCCACGCCGAGCACGATCCGGCTCACGGGCGGAACTCAGCCCAGGTCGTCGGTGCCGAACGGGTCGAGGGAGAAGTCCGGGTCGGCCTGGGCCTCGGCGCGGGCCGCAGCCTCCGCCTCCGGGTCGATCTCGGTGCACTCCAGGACGCCCGCGTTGACCTCACGCAGCGCGATCGAGAGAGGCTTCTCCTGGATGCCGATGTCCACCAGGGGTCCCACGTTCTCGAGCAGGCCCTCGCCGAGCTGAGAGTAGTAGGCGTTGATCTGCCGGGCGCGCTTGGCGGCGAACAGGACCAACCGGTACTTGGAATCGACCCTGGTGAGCAGGTCGTCGATCGGCGGGTTGGTGATTCCCTCGGGAGTGTGAGTGCTCAAATTCGGCTTCCTGGTTCGAGGAATGCGGCGCGCGGATTCGCCGCGCAGCCGTCACAGACCCAACAACTCTACCAACTGCGCCACCGCAGTACCCAAATCGTCGTTCACGACGACGTGGTCGAACTCGTCGGCGACGGCGAGTTCACCCTCAGCGGTACGCAACCGGCGGGCCATCTGCGCGGGAGTCTCGGTGCCCCTGCCGACCAGCCGCTCCTTCAGTGCGGCCCAGGACGGGGGCGCGATGAAGACCGTGCGCACCTCGGGCATCCGCTGCTTCACCTGCCGTGCGCCCTGCACCTCGATCTCGAGGATCACCTTCCGCCCGGCGGCCAGCGCAGCTCGCACCGGGGCCGCCGGCGTCCCGTAGCGGTCGGTGCCGTGGACGAGGGCCCACTCCAGCAGGCCGTCGCTCGCGATGAGTTCGTCGAACTCGTCGTCACTGACGAACAGGTAGTGCACGCCCTCGACCTCTCCGGGTCGGGGCGCGCGGGTGGTCGCCGATACCGAGACCCAGAGGTCTGGGTGTTTCTCGCAGAGGGCCCGGACGACCGTTCCCTTGCCGACTGCGGTGGGACCGGAGATGACTGTTACGTCACCGCTCACTGAACTCGGCCTTCAGGCCGGCCACCTGATGGCGGCCGAGCCCGCGGATGCGCCGGTTCGGCGCAATGTCGAGCCGCGCCATCACCACCCCGGCCCGCTTCTCCCCCACGCGAGGAAGGGCCTTCAACAGGTCGACGACCTTCACGTGGGCCAGGACGTCGTCGGCGGCGGCGACGTCGAGGGCCTGGCCAAGGGTGAGTGCGCCGGTGCGCACCTTGCTCTTCAATTCGGCGCGGCGACGCCGTGCTTCAGTGGCTGCTGCACGGGCAGCCTCGAGTTGCTCGGTAGTGAGCTGCGGGATCGTCACAGGAGTGCCTTCGTCTGGGGTCGGTGGCTTACCTTCGGTCACAACCTAGCGCCAGCCGAGCCCGCCGTCACCCGAACTGAAATGTTCGGCACTAGGAGTTATGTATGGACTTCAGCGTACAGCGACGGCCAGGAGGTCGGAGACCCTGGCACGCAGCGCGTCGGTATCCGGACCCGCGGAGATGACCCCGCGTCCGACCACGGCGAGCACCTGGTCGACGGCATCTCCGAACAGCTCCGGGAGGTCCTCCATCCGGCCGCCCTGGAAGCCGATCCCCGGCACCAGGATCGAACCGTTGAAGTCGCTCAGGTCGCAACCGAGGCTCTCGTGGGTGCCTCCCACGACCAGGCCGATCGCACGCTGGCGGGAGGCATGGTTGACCTCGGTGGCCGCATCGATGATCGACTGCGCGACCGAGGCGTCCCTGGTCAGAGCGAGCTGCACCTGGCCGCCCTCCGGGTTGGAGGTACGGGCCAGCACGTAGACGCCGCGCTCGTAGCGGTGGGCGCGCTCGAAGGCTGGCGCGAGCGACCCGAAGCCCAGGTAGGGCGAGAGGGTGATCGCATCCGCAGCCAGCGGCGAGCCGTCGGCGAGGTACGCGTCCGCGTACGCCTCCATCGTGGATCCGATGTCGCCGCGCTTGACGTCGAGGATGCTGACCGCTCCGGTGCCACGGATGTCCGCCAGCACGCGCTCGAGCGCGCCGATCCCGGCCGAACCGTAGGCCTCGAAGAACGCGGACTGCGGCTTGAACGCCGCGACCCGGTCACCGAGTGCCTCGACGAGCGTGCGCGCGCAGGTCTCTGCGCCGGCGGCGGAGGCCTCCAGCCCCCAGGACTTGAGCAGGGACGGGTGCGGGTCGATGCCCACGCACAGTGGGCCGCGCTCAGCGACCACCTCCCGAAGCCGGCGCCAGTAGGTGGTCACGATCCCATCCCTTCCCTGTCAAGGGCATTGATGGCTGCCGGAAGCCCCGGCCCGCCGTAGATGAAGCCAGTGTAAAGCTGGACGAGGCTCGCGCCGAGGTCGAACAGTGCCCTCGCGTCGGCCGCGGTCATGATTCCGCCGACCCCGATCACGGGGAGGTCGGTGTGGGAGGCGACATAGCCCACCACCTCGCGGGCCCGCCGGGTCAGAGGCGCACCGGACAGACCACCTGCTTCGGCCGCCCGCGGCTGGTCCGCGGCTGCCAGCCCGTCGCGGGCCAGCGTCGTGTTGGTGGCGATCAGCCCGGCCACGCCGTGGTCCGCGCACGTGGCCAGCACCTCGTCCAGCTGTGCCCAGGTGAGGTCCGGCGCCACCTTCACCAGGACCGGCACCGGCGAGACCGTCGCTCCCCCCTGCGGACCCGGCGCCGGGGCGGGGTCCCCGACGCGAGGGAGGTTCCGGGCCGCCTCGGCGACCAGGGCTTCGACCAGACCGGAGAGCGCGCCGCCGTCCTGGAGGCTGCGCAGGCCGCGGGTGTTGGGGCTGGAAACGTTCACCGCGATGTAGTCCGCGTGCGGGGCGAGCAGCCGGAACGAGGCCAGGTAGTCCTCGACCGCGTCCTCCAGCGGCACCACCTTCGTCTTGCCGAGGGAGATGCCCACCGGGATGCCTGCGACGCCGTTGCCGCGGTACACGTTCCGCGCCGCCAGGGTCGCCGCGACCGCTGCCGCACCCGGGTTGTTGAAGCCCATCCGGTTGATCAGGGCCTTCGAGGAGCGCAGCCGGAACACCCGGGGGCGGTCGTTGCCGGGCTGGGCCCTGCCGGTGACGGTGCCGAGCTCGGTGAAACCGAAGCCGAGGCCTCGCCAGGTCAGCACCGCGGACGCGTCCTTGTCCAGGCCGGCCGCCAGCCCGACCCGGGACGGGAACCGCACGCCTGCCACCGTGGCGGGGCGTCCGGTACTCGCAGCAAGCAGGCCGGTGAGGGCACGCACCGGGGCCAGCGAGCCCACGCCGGCGAGCAGCCTGATCATGTCCTCATGGATCGCCTCGGGGTCACCACCGCGCGCACGGAACATCACCGGACGGAGCAGGCGGGTGTAGCCCGCGTCGAGCAGGCCGGCGGGCAGGCCCATCAGCCGAGGGAGGCCAGCTCGGCGCGAACCCCTGCGCTCCACTCCTGCAGTGAACGGACCCCGACCGCGCCCCTGCGCAGCGCCTCGATGCCCTGCACACAGGCGGACAGGCCCTGCACGGTGGTGACGCAGGGCACGTCAGCGAGGATCGCCGCGGAGCGGATCTCCCAGCCGTCCCGGCGTGGGTTGCCGTGCTTGGAGGAGCCTTGCGGGGTGTTGAAGATCAGGTCGACCTCGCCGTCCAGGATCGCCTGCACCACGGTCTTCTCCCCGTTCGGGCCGGGACCCTGCGACGCCTTCCGGATCACCGTGACGTCCACATCCTGTCGGCGCAGCACCTGCGCGGTGCCCTCGGTCGCCAGCACCTTGAAGCCGAGATCGGCCAGACGCTTCACCGGGAAGATCGCATGCCGCTTGTCCCGGTTCGCTACCGAGACGAACACCGTCCCCTTCGTCGGCACGGCACCGAAGGAGGCAGCCTGGCTCTTCGCGAAGGCAGTCCCGAAGGTCACGTCGAGGCCCATCACCTCGCCGGTCGACTTCATCTCCGGCCCGAGCAGGGTGTCGACCCAGGAGCCATCGGCGGTGCGGAACCGGTTGAACGGCATCACCGCCTCCTTGACCGCCATCGGCGCGGAGTCCAGCGTGGTGGTGCCGTCGAAGCCGACCGCCCGCAGTACGCCGTCGGCCCGCAGCTCGGCGATCGTCGTGCCGAGCGAGATCCGGGTCGCCGCCTTGGCCAGCTGGGTGTCGGTCGCCTTCGAGACGAACGGGACGGTGCGGGACGCCCGCGGGTTCGCCTCCAGCACGTACAGGACGTCGCCGAGCAGCGCGTACTGGATGTTGAGCAGGCCGCGCACGCCGACGCCGGCGGCGATCGCCTCGGTGGCGTGCCGGATCTGCTCGATCACCTCGTTGCCGAGAGTGATCGAGGGCAGCGAGCAGGCCGAGTCGCCGGAATGGATGCCGGCCTCCTCGATGTGCTCCATCACGCCGCCGAGGTACAGCTCGGAACCGTCGTAGAGCGCGTCCACGTCGATCTCGATCGCGTCGTCGAGGAAGCGGTCGACCAGCACCGGACGCGACGGGGTGATGTCGGTGGCCCGGTCGATGTAGGAGACCAGCGAGCGGTCGTCGTAGACGATCTCCATGCCCCGGCCGCCGAGCACGTAGGAGGGCCGCACCAGCACCGGGTAGCCGATCTCATGTGCGATCTCCAGCGCGCGCTCGGCGGACTCGGCCATGCCGTAGGCGGGTGCGGTCAATCCGGCGTTGGCGAGCACGGTGCCGAAGGCGCCGCGCTCCTCGGCGAGGTTGATCGCCTCGGGCGAGGTGCCCACGATCGGGACGCCCGCGTCCTTCAGGTCCTGGGCGAGCTTCAGCGGCGTCTGCCCGCCGAGCTGGACGATCACCCCTGCCACCGGCCCGGCGAGCGTCTCTGCGTGTACGACCTCCAGCACGTCCTCGAGGGTGAGCGGCTCGAAGTAGAGCCGGTCGGAGGTGTCGTAGTCGGTGGAGACCGTCTCCGGGTTGCAGTTCACCATCACGGCCTCGTAGCCGGCCTCCCGCAGCGCCATCGCGGCGTGGACGCAGGAGTAGTCGAACTCGATCCCCTGCCCGATCCGGTTCGGCCCGCTGCCGAGGATCAGGACCGCGGGCTTCGTGCGCGGCGCCACCTCGGTCTCCTCGTCGTAGGACGAGTAGTGGTACGGGGTGCGGGCGGCGAACTCGGCGGCGCAGGTGTCCACCGTCTTGTAGACGGGCCGGATGCCGAGCGCCCACCGCACGCCACGGACCACGTCCTCGGACAGGTTCCGCAGCTTCGCGATCTGCGGGTCCGCCAGACCGTGCCGCTTGGCGAGCCGGAGCAGGTCTGCGGTCAGCTCCGGGGCCGTGCGCACCCGCTCGGCCACCTCGAAGACGAGGTGCAGCTGGTCCACGAACCACGGGTCGATCTTGGTGGCCTCGTGCACCTGCCCGGGCGTGCCGCCCAGCCGGAACGCCCGCATGACGCCGTTGAGGCGACCGTCATGGGGACGCCGCAAGCTGGTGAGGATCTCATCGAGGGTCTCGGTGATCGGCGAGGTGAAGTCGAAGCCGGCCTTGGCATCCTCCAGCGAGCGCAGCGCCTTGCCGAGGGCCTCGGTGAAGTTGCGTCCGATCGCCATCGCCTCGCCGACGCTCTTCATGTGCGTGGTCAGCGTGGAGTCCGCGGTCGGGAACTTCTCGAACGCGAAGCGCGGCGCCTTCACCACGATGTAGTCCAGGGTCGGCTCGAAAGACGCGGGCGTCTCGGCGGTGATGTCGTTCGGGATCTCGTCCAGCGTGTACCCGACCGCCACCTTCGCCGCGATCTTGGCGATCGGGAAGCCGGTGGCCTTGGACGCCAGCGCCGAGGAGCGCGAGACCCGGGGGTTCATCTCGATCACGATCATCCGCCCGTTGTCCGGGTTGATCGCGAACTGGATGTTGCAGCCGCCGGTGTCGACGCCGACCGCGCGGATCACGGCGATGCCCACGTCACGCATGGCCTGGTACTCACGGTCGGTGAGGGTCAGCGCGGGCGCGACGGTGATCGAGTCGCCGGTGTGCACGCCCATCGGGTCGAGGTTCTCGATCGAGCACACGATCACGACGTTGTCGGCCGCATCCCGCATGACCTCGAGCTCGTACTCCTTCCAGCCGAGCACGGACTCCTCGATCAGCACCTCGGTGACCGGGGACGCCTGCAGGCCGCGGCCGGCGATCCGGCGCAGCTCGTCGGCGTCGTGGGCGAAGCCGGAACCGACGCCGCCCATGGTGAACGAGGGCCGCACCACGACCGGGTAACCCAGGTCGTCCGCAGCGGCGAACACCTCGTCCAGCGTGTGGCAGATCCGCGAGCGGGCCACCTCGGGGTTCGCGCCGGGCACGTCGAGCGCGGAGACGATCTCCTTGAACTTCTCCCGGTCCTCACCGGACTGGATGGCCTCGAACGAGGCGCCGATCAGTTCCACTCCGTACTTCGCGAGCACACCCGACTCGTGCAGGGCCACGGCCGCGTTCAGTGCGGTCTGCCCACCGAGGGTGGCCAGCAGGGCGTCCGGGCGCTCCGCGGCGATCACCTGCTCCAGGTACTCGGGCTGGATCGGCTCGATGTAGGTGGCGTCGGCGAACTCGGGGTCGGTCATGATCGTGGCCGGGTTGGAGTTCACCAGGATCACCCGGAACCCCTCCTCGCGCAGCACGCGGCACGCCTGCGTCCCGGAGTAGTCGAACTCGCAGGCCTGGCCGATCACGATCGGCCCGGAGCCGATCACCAGGATGGACTCGATGTCGTGGCGGCGCGGCATCAGGCGTCCCCCTCCCGCTCGGAACCCGCTTGTCGGTGCGCGGTCATCATGTCCACGAACCGGTCGAACAGGTAGGACGCGTCGTGCGGCCCGGCCGCGGCCTCCGGGTGGTACTGGACGGAGAAGCCACGCAGCTCGCCGTCCGGGCCACGCAACTCCAGGCCCTCCACCACGTCGTCGTTCAGGTTCACGTGGGACACCCGTGCTTCCCCCCACGGCGTGGCCGCACCCTCGCGCGGCGCGTCCACGGCGAAACCGTGGTTGTGCGCGGTCACTTCGACCTTGTTGGTGGTCAGGTCCTTCACCGGCTGGTTGATTCCGCGGTGGCCGTACTTCAGCTTGTAGGTCCCGAAGCCGAGCGCGCGGCCGAAGATCTGGTTGCCGAAGCAGATCCCGAAGTAGGGCAGGCCGGCGTCGAGGACCTGGCGCAGCAGGGCGACCGCGTCGTCGGCGGCGGCAGGGTCGCCGGGGCCGTTGGAGAAGAACACGCCGTCCGGGCCCACCTCGCGCACCTGGTCGATGGTCACGCTCGCCGGCAGCAGGTGCACCTCGATGCCGCGCTCGGACATCCGGGTCGGGGTCATGTCCTTGATGCCGAGGTCGACGGCAGCGACGGTGAAGCGCCGCTCCCCGACCGCCGGGGTGGTCTCGGGCTCGCTCACCGTGACGTCAGCGACCAGGTTCGCACCGGCCATCTGCGGCGACTCGAGCACCTTTGCCAGGAGCGTGGCGACGTCGAGTTCCTCGGTGGAGATGCCGACCCGCATCGCCCCACGCTCGCGCAGGTGCCGGGTCAACGCGCGGGTGTCGAGTTCGGCGATGCCGACGACACCCTGGTTGCGCAGTTCCTCGTCCAGCGAGCGGTTGGAGCGCCAGTTCGAGCGCATCCGGGACAGGTCGCGCACGACGTAGCCGGCCACCCAGATCCGGCCGGACTCGTCGTCCTCGTCGTTCCACCCGGTGTTGCCGATGTGCGGGGCGGTCGCGACCACGACCTGGCGGTGATAGCTGGGGTCGGTGAGGGTCTCCTGGTAGCCGGACATGCCGGTGGCGAAGACCGCCTCCCCGAACGTCTCGCCACGCGCGCCGAACGAGACTCCCCGGAAATGACGACCATCCTCGAGCACCAGGAGTGCGGGAACGGATTCAAGGGAGTTGACGCTGCTCGGCATGGGCATCCTTCACGTAGGCAGGCGCGGGTTGCTGTCGAACCCGGACGAGGTTACCAAACGTCGGCGAGCTTGAATCGGCGGCGTCACCGATGGACGGGCAACCCGCCGGAACGTCGGCCTAGGCTTCCGATCCGTGACCGCTGCCGGCCAGCAGGGCCGAGAGCAGACCGTTCAGGAAGGCCGGGGACTCGTCGGTGGACAGCTCCTCACAGAGGCTGATGGCCTCCGAGAGCGTGACGTCGTGCGGGGTCGCGGTGTGCAGCAACTCGTAGGCGGCAATCCGGGCCAGGTTGCGATCCACCCTGGGCATCCGCTCCAGCGTCCAGCCGGACGCCAGGTGCGCGGCGATCAGCCCGTCGAGTTCGCTGCGGTGTGCCTCGACGCCCTCCACGAGCTCCACCGTGAACTCCCGCACCGGCGGATCGTTCTGGTCGCGGCGGGCGGCCAGCACGTCGGCGGCGGGCAGCTCGCGAAGGTCCGCCTCGTAGAGGATGTCCAGGGCACGCTTGCGCGCCTTGGCGCGGGTCGGACGCCTGCCCTCGGACTCGGCCGGGATCGTCTCGACCAGTTCCAGGACGGTGCCGTCCGGCCTGGTGATCCGGGTGGGTTCGGCCACGCCGGTCAGACCCTGCCGAGGTAGCTGCCGTCCCGGGTGTCCACCTTGACCTTCTCCCCGGTGCTGATGAACAACGGCACCTGGATCTGCAGGCCGGTCTCGACGGTCGCCGGCTTGGTGCCACCGGTGGAGCGGTCGCCCTGCAGGCCGGGCTCGGTGTAGGTGATTTCCAGCTCGACCGAGGCGGGCAGGTCGATGTAGAGCGGGTTGCCCTCGTGCAGGGCGACGGTGGCGACCTGGTTCTCCAGCAGGTAGTCCTTGGCGGCGCCGACCACGTCCTCGCTCAGGTTCAGCTGGTCGTAGGTGTCGGTGTCCATGAACACGTACGCCTCGCCGTCGTGGTACAGGTACTGCATCTCGCGCCGGTCGACCTGCGCGGACTCCACCTTGGTGTCGGAGTTGAAGGTGCGGTCGACGACCTTGCCGGTGAGCACGTGCTTGAGCTTGCTGCGCACGACCGTGTTGCCTTTGCCGGGCTTGTGGTGCTGGAACCAGATCACGGTCCACAGCTGGCCGTCGATGTCGAGGACCATGCCGTTCTTGAGGTCGTTGGTGGAAACCGTTGCCACTCCGCTGCCTGCTTTCGTCCGTCCGGGTAATCGCGACCGCTCAGTCTAGCGGAGATTCACCCTCGTCCTGACGCCCGCGGATCCCGGCCAGCAGGTCCGCCTTGGCGATCGCCCGCGGCAGGGAGTGCTGCTCCATCCAGTCCGCGGTCGCCGTGCCGCCGCTCTGCCGCAGCCCGTCGATCACCTGCCCGATCACCTGCGGGGTCTTGTTCTGGCTCATCTTGGCCTTGCCCTCGACGCGGTCGAGCTGCAGCTCGACACCCACCACGGCCCGCAGCAGCTTCGCCACCGCGCCCGGCTCGAGCTCATCGACGGACGCGTCCCCGTGGGCCGCGCTGAGCCGCCGGACGGCGTCCAGCACCCATTCGGGCTCCGTGTGCACGACCAGCCGGCCGCGCGCATGCACGGTGACGTAGTTCCAGGTCGGCACGCTCGGGGCCCCGGGAGTACTCAGCCAACCGGCCTCCACGTAGTCGCCCGGCCCGTGCACGATGAAGAGCGCGTCGACCGGGCCGCCGTCCGCTGCGATCCGCCACTGGTCGTTGACCAGCGACAGGTGCCCGATCAGGCGTCCCGGTCCGTCCGCGGCGGGCTCGTGCAGCATCGGAACGTAGGTCGCCACCGGCCCCTCAGGTCCGTTCGTGACCAGGTCTCCGGCGCGCGCGTCCGCCAGCACGGCCAGCGACTGCGCCGCGGTCAGGGCGAAGTGGGCGGGGACGTACATCAGATCTCGTTGATGGCCAGGAAGGCCTCCGCCAGCAGGCCCTCCGGGGGTGCGGTGACGATCCTCGGCGCGCCGAGAGCCTCCAGCAGCACGAGGCGCAACTGCGAGCCCCGGGTCTTCTTGTCCAGGCTCATCACCTCGCGCAGCTTCAGCCAGGCTCCGTCGGGATACCGCGTCGGCAACCCGGCCTGCTCGAGGACGCCGCGGTGTCGGGCAGCGAGCTCGTCGTCGATCATGCCGAGCAGCCGCGCGACCTCCGCGGCGAAGACCATGCCGATCGACACCGCGTGGCCGTGGCGCAGCAGGAAGTGCTCCTCGTGCTCGATCGCGTGAGCGAGGGTGTGGCCGTAATTCAGTGCCTCACGGCCGATGTCACCGCCCTCGGAGGTGCGTTCGCGCAGGTCGGCCGACACCGCGCAGGCCTTCACCGCCACGGCCCGGCGGATCAGCTTCGCCTGCCGGTCACTCGCCGGGGCCAGCGCCTCCCCGGGGTCCGCCTCGAAATCCTCGAGGATCGCCGGGTCCGCGATGAAGCCGCACTTGAGTACCTCGGCCATCCCGGAGCGCAGCTCGCTGTCGGGCAGGGTCTCGAAGAAGTCGAGGTCGCCGATCACCGTGAAGGGCTCGTAGAACGAGCCCACGAGGTTCTTCCCCGCGGACAGGTTGATCCCGGTCTTCCCGCCCACGGAGGCGTCCACCATGGCGAGCAGGGACGTCGGCAACGCGATGTAGCGGACGCCGCGCAGCCAGGTCGCGGCAACGAAGCCGGCGAGGTCGGTGGTGGCGCCGCCACCCAGTCCCAGGATCGCGTCCGAGCGGGTGAAGCCGGCGCGCGCGAGCGCCTCCCAGCAGCCCTGCAGCACCTCGCCGCTCTTGCTGGCCTCCGACTCGGGCACGCGGATCGCGGTCACCTGCTGCTCGAGCCCGGCCGTGATCGCGGGAAGCAGGAACGCGAGCCCCGGCGGGTGGATCACGGCGACGCGCTCGACACCGTCCAGGAACTCCGGCAGCAGCTTCGAAACGCCACGCCCGATCAGCACCTGATAGGGGTGCTCCGTGGCGAAGTCGATGGGCTCCCAGGTCATTGCACGGCTCCTTGCTGCAGGACGGCGCTCGCCACCTGCGATGCGGACAGGCGGTCGGTGTCCACGACGAGGGTGGCCACTGCCGCATAACAGGGTGCCCTCTGGGCGAGCATCGCGTCCATGCGGTTCCGGATGGCGACCAGTGCCTCCATCCCGAAGCTGTTCATGCCTAGCCGGCGCGTCGCGCTGGCGACCGACGTTCGCAGCCAGGCCACGGGCAGGCCCGCGAGAGCGTCCCTGACCAGCGCGGATTCCACCGCCCCGCTGGCCAGCGCGACGACACCCGGGCCCTGCAGCGCCGCCAGCGAGACCCTCTCCTCGACCTCGCGGTAGAGCGTCTCTCCGTCGGCGAACACTTCATCCGCGGGGGCGCCCAGCTCCGCCTCGACGAGATCGTCCACCTCGACCACGGGGACGCCCAGCGACTGGGCGACCAGCGCGGCAACGGTGGACTTCCCCGCACCGGGTATGCCGACCAGGACCAGGTCGGGACGGCTCAACCCAGGTGCCGTTCGGTGAGCCGGGCCAGATAGCCGGCGTGGTTCCGCCGGGTCTCCTCGAGGGAATCGCCGCCGAACTTCTCCAGGGCGAGCTCGGCCAGCACGAGGGCCACCATCGCCTCGGCGACCACGCCGGCGGCCGGCACTGCGCACACGTCGGAGCGCTGGTGGTTGGCCTGGGCGGCCTCGCCGGTGACGACGTCGATCGTGCGCAGCGCCCGCGGCACGGTGGCGATCGGCTTCATGGCGGCCCGCACCCGCAGCAACTCGCCGTTGCTCATCCCGCCCTCGGTGCCGCCGGAGCGGTTCGAGAGCCGGTGGACGCCGCCATCCGCAGGCAGCATCTCGTCGTGCGCCAGGCTGCCGCGCGTCGCGGCGAGGGTGAACCCGTCGCCGACCTCGACGCCCTTGATCGCCTGGATCCCCATCAGCGCGCCGGCGAGACGGGCATCGAGCCGCCGGTCCCCCTGGCTGTGCGAGCCCAGGCCCGGCGGCACGCCGTAGGCGAGCACTTCGACGACCCCGCCCAGGGTGTCACCGTCCGCCTTCGCCGCAGCGATCTCGGCGAGCATCGACTCGCCCGCCCCGGCGTCGAAGCACCGGACGGGATGAGCGTCGATCGCCCCGAGGTCGCCGGGGCCCGGCAGCTCCGAGGCCGTCGACTCGACGGCTCCGATCCGCACCACGTGGCTGAGCACCCGGATACCGAACGCCTGGTCCAGGAAGTTCGCGGCCACCCGGCCCAGCGCCACCCGGGCCGCTGTCTCGCGGGCCGAGGCACGCTCGAGAATCGGGCGTGCCTCGTCCCAGTCGTACTTCTGCATGCCGGCCAGGTCGGCGTGGCCGGGCCGGGGCCGGGTGAGCGCAGCGTTGCGCGCCAACACGTCCAACTCTTCGGCGGGAACCGGGTCGGCGGCCATCACCTGGTCCCACTTCGGCCACTCGGTGTTGCCGACCATGATCGCGATCGGCGAGCCCAGCGTCTCGCCGTGCCGGACGCCGGCCACGAGGGTCACCTCGTCCGCCTCGAACTTCATCCGGGCGCCTCGCCCGGTGCCCAGCCGGCGCCGGGCCAACGCGTCCGCGACCTCCGCGGAGGTCACCCGCACATGCGCGGGGATCCCCTCGATCGTCGCGACCAGGGCGCGGCCGTGGGATTCCCCTGCGGTCAGGTAGCGCAGCATTCGGTGCCGACCCCTACTTGCCGTTGCACTTGTCGCGGTTGGCCTGCGAGGCCATGCACCACTGCTGGTACTCGGCCTGGGCCGCCTGCTGGCCGGCGAGATCCTGGGAGAACACGGTCTCACCCGTGTCCAGGTTCACCACCATGAAGTACAGCCACGACCCGTCGGCCGGGTGGATGGCGGCCTCGAGCGACTTCCGCGAGGGCGAGGTGATCGGGCCCTTCGGAAGGCCCTTGATGTAGTACGTGTTCCAGGCCGACTTGAGCGCCCGTTCCTTCGCGGTGGTGGCGACCCGGCCGGTGATCTTGTTCGCGTAGGCGACGGTGGCGTCCGACTGCAGCTTCCCGATTGGCCACAGGCTCGGGTTGAGGCGGTTCAGGAACACCCGCGCGATCTTCGCGCGATCCTCGGCATTGGGCCCGGCTTCCTTCTCGATGATGCTCGCAAGAACCAGCACCTCGTAGGCGGAAAGGTGCAGCGCGGTCGCCCCACCCTGCAGGCCGATGTCGTCGGCCACGTTGTTGAACTGGTCGGTGGCGAGCTTCAGCACAGACTTCGCGGTCGGCTTGTCGGGGATCTCGTAGGTGTCAGGGAAGATGAAGCCCTCCGCGCCGTTCTTCGCCCAGGGCGGGAGGCCCAGCTTCTTCCAGTCCTTCAGCGCCTTGTTGAACTCCGCGGCAGGCACCCCGGTGGCCTTCGACATCGCCGTGACCGCCTGGCTCAGCCGTTGCCCGTCCTTGAGGGTCATCCGGTTGTGCACCATGTTCTTCGAGTCCAGCAGCATCGCCAGCGCCACCTTCGCCGGCAACTGGGTCTTCAGGTTGTACTTGCCGTAGGCGATCTTCGCCGAGTCCGCGTTGGCCGCGGCCTCCTTGGTGAACGCCTTCTTGGTCCGGACGACGTCGGCCTGGACCAGGATGTCGCCGATCTGGGAGATCGTCGCGCCCTTGGGGATTTCCACCACGACGGGGGCGACCCCCTCGCCGATGTAGTCCTCAGCCGTGCGGTAGTTCATCCACGCGTCGTTGGCCTTGGCGTACACGAACCAGCCCGCGCCCACCAGCACCCCCAGCGACAGCAGGACGGCGAAAGCGGCCCTGAACTTGTACCAGAGCTCCTTCGGGTCCAGCTTCCCGGTCTCCGGGTCCCTGATCTCCCCGGGGTATCGGCTACTCATCCGCTGGGTTCCTTCCCACTACGGACGCGGGGAGGAGCTCTCCCGGCGGCCGTCCCGTCGTGCGTTCGTGCTGCAAAGCCATCTCCAAGAGTGCCACGGCCGCGGCCTGGTCGATCACCGAGCGTTGCCGGCGGGTGTTGCGTCCGGCGCCGGACAGCTGCCGCGAGGCGGTCACGGTGGTCAGTCTCTCATCCACGAGGCGGATCGGCACGCCAGGCAGGGCCGCGCAGAGTTCGGTCGCCACGGCGCGCATCGTCACCGCAGCCGGGCCTTCTGCGCCGGCCAGATTGCGTGGCAGGCCGAGCACGACCTCCAGCGGTTCATACTCGGCCACCAGTGCGCCGATGCGCGCCAGGGCTGCCGGGCCGGCCGCCACGGTTTCGACGGGGTGGGCGAGGATGCCCTCGGGATCGCTCGCCGCGACCCCGATCCTCGCCCGGCCCCAGTCGAGGGCCAACCGGACTCCCCTGCGCACGCTCAGCCGGCCAGCGCGGCGCGGATGTCCGCCAGGGCCTTCGGTGCGGCGTCAGCGAGCATCCCGCCGCCCTGGGCCAGGTCGTCCCTGCCACCGCCGCGTCCGCCGAGTGCACTGGCGCCGACGCCGACCAGCGCGCCCGCCTTCGCTCCGAGTTCCCGGGCCGCCCCGGTCGTCGCCACGATCAGGACCGGCTTGGCGTCGCCCCCGATCAGCGCCACGACTCCCGGACGTGCGCCGAAAGCGCCCCGGACCTCGGTGGCCAGCGTGCGCAGGTCGTCGCCCGCCGTCCCGGGCAGGTGCCGAGCCACCAGCTGGTAGCCGCCCACCGTCTCCGCCGCGGCGACCAGCCCCGGCACGTTCCCGAGCAGCTCCCGTGTGCGCAGGTCGGCGATCTCCTTCTCCGCGGCCTTCACCTGGGCGACGAGCTTCGCGACCCGGTCGCTGACCTGGTCCGGCTGCACCTTCAACAGGTCGGCGAGCCCCGCGACCAGCGCCCGCTCCTTCGCCAGGTGCGCGAACGCGTCCTGGGACACGAAGGCCTCCACACGCCGCAGCCCCGAGCCCACCGACGACTCGCCGAGCAGGCTGAGCAGGCCGATCTGCGAGGTGCGCGCGACATGGGTGCCACCACACAGCTCCCGCGACCACGGCCCGCCGAGTTCGACCATGCGGACGACCTCTCCGTACTTCTCGCCGAACATCGCCTGCGCCCCCAGCGCGCGGGCCTGGGCCAGCGGCATCTCCGTGGCGGTCACTTCGTAGTCGGCGCGGATCGCCTCGTTGCTGACGCCCTCGAGGTCCTGCTTCAGGCCCTGGCTCAGCGCCTGCGGCGCATTGAAGTCGAAGCGCAGGTAGCCGGGCCGGTTGTAGGACCCTGCCTGGTGGGTCGACTCACCGAGCAGCTGCCGCAGCGCGGCGTTCACGATGTGCGTGGCCGTGTGCGCCTGGCACGCCCCCGCGCGGGCCGCGCCGTCCACCGCCGCGACCACCCGCAGGCCGGTGGCGAGCTCGCCGTCCTCCACCCGCACCCGGTGCACCACGAGGCCCTGGACGGGACGCTGCACGTCCAGCACCTCCAGGCTGAGCCCGTCACCGGTGATCAGACCGGAGTCGGCGTCCTGCCCGCCGGCCTCGGCGTAGAAGGGGGTCTGGTCGAGCACGACCTCGACGACATCGCCGGGTGCGGCCCGATCGAGGAGCCTTCCGTCGGCGATGATTCCGCGCACGGTCGCGTCCGCCGTGAGCTCGGTGTAGCCGAGGAAGGGAACCTCGCCCTCCGCGCGCAGCGTCCGGTAGGCCTCGGTCGCCACGGCCGCACCCTTCTTCGCCTTCGCGTCGGCGCGGGCCCGGTCCTTCTGCTCCTGCATGAGCTTGCGGAAGCCCGCCTGGTCGACGCTCAGCCCCTGCTCCGCCGCCATCTCCAGGGTGAGGTCGAACGGGAAGCCGTAGGTGTCGTGCAGGGCGAATGCCCGGTCGCCCGAGATCTCGGTGCTGTGCTCCTCCCGTGCCTGGCTGGCCGCCAGGTCGAAGATCTGGGTGCCGGCGGCGAGCGTGCGCCGGAACGCCTCCTCCTCGCCGAACGCCACCTGGCTCACCCGCGCCCACTGGGCGGTGATGTCCGGGTAGGACGCCACCATCAGGTCGCGGCTGACCGGGAGCAGCTCGGGCAGCACCGGGTCCATCACGCCGAGCAGCCGCATCGAGCGGACGCTGCGTCGCAGCAGCCTGCGCAACACGTAGCCGCGAGCCTCGTTCCCGGGCGTGACCCCGTCGGTCATCAGCATCAGTGCCGAGCGGACGTGGTCGCCCACGACCCGCAGCCGGATGTCGGACTGCGCGTCCGCCCCGTAGCGGATGCCGGCAAGCTCTGCGGCCTTCCCGATCACGGGGAAGATCTCGTCGATCTCATACATGTTCGCCACGCCCTGCATCAGGTACGCGGTGCGTTCCAGGCCCATGCCGGTGTCGATGTTCTGGCTCGGCAGCGGGCCGAGCACGTCGAAGTCGTCCTTCGCCCGGACGGCGGAGAGCTCCTCGGTCTGGAAGACCAGGTTCCAGATCTCCAGGAACCGGTCCTCGTCGACAACCGGGCCGCCGTCGGGCCCGAACTCGGGGCCGCGGTCGATGTAGATCTCGCTGCACGGGCCGCCCGGGCCGGGGATGCCCATGTGCCAGTAGTTGTCCTTCAGTCCGCGCCGCTGGATGTGCGCGTCCGGGATGCCCACCTTGCGCCACAGGGACGCGGCCTCGTCGTCGTCGAGGTAGACGGTGACCCACACCTTGTCGGGATCGAAGCCGTAGCAGCCGTCGGCCTGGCTGCCGGTCACGAGCTCCCAGGCGTAGTCGATCGCGCCCGCTTTGAAGTAGTCGCCGAAGGAGAAGTTCCCGTTCATCTGGAAGAACGTGCCGTGCCGGGTGGTCTTGCCGACCTCCTCGATGTCGAGGGTGCGCACGCACTTCTGCACGCTCACGGCACGGTCGTACGGCGCGTCCTCTGCCCCGGTGAAGTAGGGCTTGAACGGCACCATGCCGGCGTTCACGAAGAGCAGGGTCGGGTCGTTGTAGACCAGTGGCGCCGACGGCACGACCGTGTGGCCGCGCGCAGCGAAGTAGTCAATGAAGCGCTGGCGAATGTCCGCAGTTTTCATGGTTGGTTGTCCTTGTTGAGGGCGGCGCGGAGCGCCGCTGGAATGTGGGTCTGTTCCTCCTGGACGAGGTCGCTGCGCGCTCGCGCGGCGTGGTCACTCGTCCAGGCCCAGAGCCTCCCGCAACTCGCCCTCGCGGGTCTCCATGGCCTCGCCCATCGTGGTGAGGAACTCTCCGACCCACTCGACCAGCCCGCTGCGGGACTTCTCGATCTGGTCGGCGACACCCTTCGGCGTGAAGCGCTCGTAGTACTCGCGCCCCTTCACCACGATCAGTGCGGTCAGCCCGGCACCGACGGCGAGCCAGAACAGGCGCTTGCCCATCACTTGGCCTTCTTCCGGCCGGTGACCGCCTGGCGCACCCCGTAGGTGAACGCCGCGGTCTTGATCAGCGGACCGCCGAGGGTGGAGGCGAACAGGGTGGACAGCTGCGCGGCGTTCTCACTCACCACGGTGGCGTGGGCGCTCACCTTCGCCACGTCCTCGGTCACCACACTGAGCTTGCCCAGCTCGGTGTTCGTTGCCGTGACCGTGCCCTTCAGCTCCTGCAGGATCGGCACGGAGTTGTGGCCGAGGTCCCGGACGGCGAGTCGCACTTCCTCCAGCACCCGGCCCAGCTTCAACAGCGGGACGGCACAGAAGACCACGAAGGCCACTGCGGCCACCGCGGCGATCAGGCCGGCGATCTCTCCGGCGGACATGGGCTACCTCGCTGTATCGGTATGGATTCGTACGGATGACCAGACTAGACGACAAGCGCCGCGGGCGCGTCAGCGACCGGGAAGCGCGGAGTCTCGACGAGTGGTGAGGTACGAACCACGAGGATCAGACGACAAGCGCCGCGGGCGCGTCAGCGACCGGGAAGCGCGGAGTCTGGATCTCCGCTCCCCTTGCCCGGCAATCCCCTGCCCCAGTCCAGGTTGCGCTCGCGTCGGGCGAAGAAGGCGCTGAGCACGGCACCGACCAGTGCGGCGGAGGCCGGCAGCAGCATGCTCGTGGCCATCGCCGAGGTGAAACCGCCCTGCAGGGCCGCGGGAAGCCGTCCCGCAGCTTCGGCCCGGTTGCCCGCGCCGGCTCCACCGGGCAGCGTGGCGGCGAGCCGGGCCTGCATCAGCGCGGAGATGGCCGCACTGCCCAGCACCGCACCCACCTGGCGCACGGAGTTGTAGACGCCGGAGCCGGCGCCCGCGTCGGCCGGGGCGAGGTTGTAGGTGGCCGTCGCGCTGATCGGCGAGAACGTGAACGCAGTCCCGATGCCCATCAGTCCGCTGGGTAGCAGCAGCCGCCACCAGAGGCTCTCGTCCGGCACGAGCCAGAAGGAGTACCACGTCATGGAGGTCGCCATCAGCAGCATGCCGGCGGTGGCCAGGTAGCGGGTGTGCACCCGATCGACCAGCCGGCCCACCAGCGGCGCCAGCCCGCCCGAGAACAGGGCCATCGGCACCAGCTGCAGGGCCGCGCGGGTGGGGGTGAAGCCCAGGACGAGCTGGTAGTAGAACACCAGCGGCAGCGAGTTGGACGTGATCGCGACGCCGACCATCGTGATGGCGCCGTTCGCCAGCGAGAAGTTGCGATCGCGGAACAGGCGCAGCGGCAGCAGGGGCTCGCCGCGTCCGACCTGCTGCCACCAGACGAAGACGCCGAGCACGACGATCCCGGCGAGGATCAGGAGCGGCACGCTGATCGGACCCCAGATCACGCCCCAGTTGTAGGTCTCGCCCTCCTGGATGCCGAACACGATGCAGAACATCGCCGCGGCCCACAGGAACACTCCCGGCAGGTCGAACTGATGGCTGTGAGTCTCCAGGTCGGGGACCAGTCGCCAGGCGAGGATGAAGCCGATCACCCCGATCGGCAGGTTCACGAAGAAGATCCACTCCCAGCCGAGGCTGTCCACGATGAAGCCACCGAGGATCGGTCCGACCAGGGTGGCGACGGCGGCGGTTGCGCCCCACAGGCTCATCGCCTGACCGCGCCCTGTCGGCGGGAAAGTTCGGGTGATCACCGCCATCGTCTGCGGAGTGAGCAGCGACGCGCCGAGCCCCTGCACGGCCCGCGCGGCGATCAGCATGTTGATCGAGCCCGCGAACCCGCACCAGGCCGAGGAGAGAGTGAAGACCACGAGCCCGATCAGGTAGATCCGCTTCGGCCCGAACCGGTCGCCGAGCCGGCCCGTGACCAGCAGCGGCACGGCGTAGGTGAGCAGGTACGCGCTTGTGACCCAGATCACGGAGTTGATGTCGGCGTTCAGGCCGGCCATGATCCGGGGATTCGCCACGGAGACGATCGTCGTGTCCATCAGGATCATGAAGAACCCGACGACGAGCGCCCACAGAGCACGCCAGGGGCGGTACTCCAGCGTCACCTCGCCCGGCCTTCGGTGCCACCGAGCAACTCCTCGAGCAGCCGGAGCCGCTCGGCGAGCGCGGACTCGTTGCCGTGGTTGGTGGGTTCGTAGTAGCGCGCGCCGGCCAGCTCGTCGGGCAGGTATTGCTGAGCTGCCACGCCGTGCTCCGCGTCGTGGGCGTAGAGGTAGCCCTGGCCGTGCCCGTGCTGCTTCGCGCCCGGGTAGTGGGCATCGCGCAGGTGCGGTGGCACGGTGCCGATCCGGCCCGCCCTCACGTCGGTGATCGCGGCATCCACCGCCTTCACCACCGCGTTGGACTTGGGTGCCATCGCGCACGCGATCACCGCCTGGGCCAGGTTGATCCGGGCTTCGGGCAGGCCGATCAGCTGGACGGCCTGGGCGGCGGCCACGCAGGTCTGCAGCACGGACGGCGCCGCCATGCCGATGTCTTCGCTGGCCAGGATCACCAGCCGGCGGGCAATGAACCGCGGGTCCTCGCCCGCCTCGATCATGCGCGCGAGATAGTGCAGGCCGGCCTGGACGTCCGACCCGCGCAGGCTCTTGATGAACGCGCTGATCACGTCGTAGTGCTGGTCACCGTCCCGGTCGTAGCGCACGGCCGCCTTGTCCACCGCGGCGGAGACCGTGTCCGCATCGATCCCGGTCGCGCCCTGGGCCGCGGCGCCCGCAGCGGCCTCCTCGAGGTAGGTCAGCGCCCGCCGGGCGTCTCCGCCGGCGAACCGCAGCAGCGCGGCCCTGGCCTCCGCGGTGACGGTGTACTGACCGGCCAGGCCCCGTTCCTCGGTGAGCGCCCGGTCGAGCAGGACGCCGATGTCGTCGTCACTGAGCGGCTTCAGGGTGAGCAGCAGCGAGCGGCTGAGCAGCGGCGAGATCACCGAGAAGGAGGGGTTCTCCGTGGTGGCGGCGATCAGGGTGACCAGCCGGTTCTCGACCGCGGGCAGCAGGACGTCCTGCTGCGCCTTGGAGAAGCGGTGCACCTCGTCGACGAACAGCACCGTGCCGACGCCGTGCGCGAGCGCACGCTGGGCTTCGGCGAGGACCGCGCGAACCTCCTTCACGCCGGCGGTGACCGCAGACAACTCCACGAAGCGGCGCTCCCCTGACGCCGACACCACCGCCGCGATGGTGGTCTTCCCCACCCCCGGTGGGCCCCACAGGAACACGGACATGGCTGTCCTGCCCTCGGCCAGGCGTCGCAGCGGTGAGCCGGGGGCGAGCAGGTGGTCCTGGCCGACGATCTCGTCCACCGTGCGGGGGCGCATCCGCACCGCCAGGGGCGTGTCCATGTGCCCGGCCGTGCTGAGCGAACCCCCTGGAGCCGCGGCGGCGGGTACGTCCAGGGGGTTGCCGAACAGGTCGGTGTCCATCGCGATGACGCTACACCGCCGCACGGACACCGACGCTTCGGGTCGCACTTGTGTCCCGCGATATATCGACGTACTCTCGATATATCGATGACCTACCGTCGATACAGAATGAGGAGAACAATCATGAACGACTTCGGACATGACCAGGACCAGTGGGACGACGACCCACGCGCTCGGCGCCGGGCACACCGCGCCGCCCGCCGCGGTGGCCGCGGCATGGACTTCGGGCCTGACGGCCCGTTCGGCCCCGGCGGCCCCTTCGGCGTCCATGGCCCGTTCGGCCCCGGCGGCCCGTTCGGCCCCGGCGGCCCGTTCGGCCCCGGCGGCCCGATGGCACCCACCGGCCGCGGCAGGGGCCGGCGCGGCCACGTCCGCACCGCCATCCTGGCGTTGCTGGCCGATGAGGAGCTGAACGGCTACCAGATCATGCAGACGCTCGCCGAGCGCACCCAGGGCGCGTGGCGTCCGAGCCCCGGCGCCGTCTACCCTGCACTGTCCCAACTCGAGGACGAGGGGCTGATCGAGTCCTTCGACAACGAGGGCCAGAAGGCATTTCGTCTCACCGAGGCGGGCCGGGAGGCGGCGGCGGCGGTCGAGGACAAGCCCTGGGAGATGGTCAACGAGGCTGTCGCCGGCTGGGGCCCCGACCAGATGAGGAGCCTGTGGAAGGAGTTCGGCACCCTCGCGGGCGCCGTGAAGGAGATCACCCGCACCGGCAATGCCGGCCAGATGGAAGCGGCAACCACCGTGCTCGCCAACACCCGGCGCAAGCTCTACGGCCTCCTCGCTGCGGACGAGGATGCCGACGACCTCCACAACGGCGACGACCTGCGCTGACCACACAGAATGCGGGGGGGGGGCCCCCCCCCGGGCCCCCCGCCGCTACGTCGTTCAGGCGTGAGCCGGAGCATCCTTCGGCGTCGCCGCCGGCGGCTTCGGGACGAAGTCCACGCCAGCCTCCTTGCGCTGCTGGGCACTGATCGGCGCCGGAGCCGAGGTCAGCGGGTCGAAACCGCCACCGGACTTCGGGAAGGCGATCACGTCGCGGATCGTCTCGAACCCACCCAGCAGCATCACCAACCGGTCCAGGCCGAAGGCGATGCCGCCGTGCGGCGGGGCGCCGAAGGCGAAGGCCTCCAGCAGGAAGCCGAACTTCTCCTGCGCCTCTTCCGGGCTCAGGCCCATCACCGTGAACACCCGCTCCTGCACGTCGCGGCGATGGATACGGATCGAGCCGCCGCCGACCTCGTTGCCGTTGCAGATGAAGTCGTAGCCGTAGCTGAGCGCCGAGGCGGGATCTGTGTCGAAGGTGTCCATCGACTCCGGCTTGGGTGAGGTGAAGGCGTGGTGGACGGCGGTGTACTTGCCGCCGGCGACCGCCACATCACCGGACGCCTCGGCGTCCTCTCGCAGCTTGAACATCGGCGCGTCCACGACCCACAGGAACGACCACGCGTTCTCGTCGATCAGTCCGCACCGGCGGGCGATCTCGAGCCGGGTCGCACCCAGCAACTCCTGGGTCGCCTCGCGGCGCCCGGCACCGAAGAAGATGCAGTCGCCCGGCTGGGCGTCCATCGCTGCGGCCAGCCCGGCCCGCTCGGCCTCGGAGATGTTCTTGGCCACAGGACCGCCGAGCTCACCGTTCTCGTCGATCGTGACGTAGGCCAGGCCCTTGGCGCCGCGCTGCCTGGCCCATTCCTGCCACGCGTCGAAGGTGCGCCGCGGCTGCGAACCGCCACCGGGCATCACAACCCCGCCGACGTACTCGGCCTGGAACACCCGGAAGGGGGTGTCGGCGAAGAAGCTGGTCAGCTCGCGGATCTTGGTGTCGAAGCGCAGATCGGGCTTGTCGGAGCCGTAGTTGTCCATCGCGTCGGCCCAGGTCATCCGCGGCAGCGGAGTGGGCACCTCGACGCCGATCAGCGCCCAGCAGGCCGCCATCACCTTCTCGGCAACGGCGATCACGTCGTCCTGGTCGACGAAGCTCATCTCGATGTCGAGCTGGGTGAACTCCGGCTGCCGGTCGGCGCGGAAATCCTCGTCCCGGTAGCAGCGAGCGATCTGGTAGTAGCGCTCCATGCCGCCCACCATCAGCAACTGCTTGAACAGCTGCGGGCTCTGCGGCAGGGCGTACCAGGCACCGGGATGCAGTCGCGCAGGCACCACGAAGTCGCGAGCGCCCTCCGGCGTGGAGCGGGTCAGGGTCGGCGTCTCGATGTCGTAGAAGTCGAGACCGCCCAACACCTCGCGAATCGTGTGGGTCACCGAGGAGCGCAGCACCATGGCGTCGTGCATCCGCTGCCGGCGCAGGTCCAGGTAGCGGTACTTCAGCCGGGCGTCCTCGTTCACGCTGCTGCGCTCGTCCAGCTGGAACGGCAGCGGCGCGGACGCGTTGAGCACCTCCAGCGAGCCGGCCGCGACCTCGACCTCGCCGGTGGCCAGGTTCGGGTTCACGGTGTCAGCGGAGCGCTGCTCGACGACGCCGGTCACCGAGATGCAGTACTCGTTGCGCAGCGAGTGGGCTCCGCTGCTCTCCAGGATGTCGTCGCGCACGACCACCTGGACGATTCCGCTGGCGTCCCGCAGATCCAGGAAGGCGACTCCGCCCAGATCCCGGCGCTTGGCCACCCAACCGGCGAGGGTGACGGGAGTACCGACGTGCTCGGGGCGCAGCGAACCTGCCTGGTGGGTGCGAATCACGAGTTGTTCCTTTCCGGGGCCTGCGAAATCAGGCCAGAGGCGATCTTACGACGGCCGGACGCAGGTCCGCCCGCGGGGGCAGCCACGCGTCCGGATCGGCGCTCACCTGCTCGCCCGTGCGAATGTCCTTGACCTCGCCGCTGCCGAACCACACGAACGGGATGCCCCTGCGGTCGGCGTAGCGGATCTGCTTGCCGAACTTGTCGGCCTTGGGCGCCACCTCGCACGGGATCCCGCGGGCACGCAGCCGGGACGCAGTGGCGATCGCATCGAACCGGGTCTCCTCGGAGTCGACCGCGACGAGGACGCAGGTGGGCACCGGCCGGGACGCGGCCAGCACCCCCTTCCCGACGAGGGGGACGAGGATCCGGCTGACGCCGATGCTCAGCCCGACGCCCGGGTAGGTGCTGCGTCCATCGGAGGCGAGCGAGTCGTAACGCCCCCCGGAGGAGATCGACCCCATCGACTCGTAGCCGGCCATGGTGGTCTCGTAGACCGTGCCGGTGTAGTAGTCCAGGCCGCGGGCGATCTTCAGGTCCGCGACCAGCCGCCCGGGCACGAGCGCCTCCGCAGCGGTGACCACGTCGGCCAGCAGTTCCAGGCCCGCGGTCAGCAGCGGGTGCTCGACACCCAGCGCGGTCACCCGGTCGACGAAGGACGCGTCCGCGCTGCGGATACCGGCCAGGTCGAGGCACTTCGTGGCCGCGAGCCGGCTCAACCCCACCTCGTCGACCAGCAGGTCGGCAACCGCGTCAGGGCCGATCTTGTCCAGCTTGTCCACCCGCTGCAGCACGGCCAGGTGGTCCTCCACGCCGAGCCCGCGGTAGAACCCCTCGCTGAGCTGGCGGTTGTTCACGCTCATCGTGGCCTGCGGGACCCCGAAATCGACGTGCAGCTTCTCCAGCGCCTCCAGGGTCACCAGCGGCAACTCGACATCGTGATGAGCGGCAAGGGTCTCCGACCCGACGATGTCGATGTCGGCCTGGGTGAACTCGCGGTAGCGACCCTCCTGCGGCCGCTCGCCCCGCCACGCCTTCTGGATCTGGTAGCGACGGAACGGGAACTGCAGGTGGCCGGCGTTCTCCAGCACGTAGCGGGCGAACGGCACGGTGAGGTCGAAGTGCAGCCCGAGGTCGTCGGACGCCTCCGCGGCGGCATGCAGTCGCCGCACCACGAACACCTCCTTGTCGATCTCGCCCTTGCGACTGAGCTGTTCCATCGGCTCGACGGCACGGGTCTCGATGGAGCCGAACCCGTGCAGCTCGAAGGTGTCGGCCAGGCTGGCCAGGACCCGCTGCTCGACGATCCGTCCGGCAGGGGTGAACTCGGGGAATCCCGACAGCGGCTTGGGCCTCGCGCTCCGACGCTGTTCCGTGGAACCCATCTAGATCCCCACCGCCGCCGACTGGAGGTACGGGTTGGTGGCCCGTTCTCGTGCCATGGTGGTCTGCGGTCCGTGGCCGGGCAGCAGCGCAGCCGAGTCCGGGAGCGCCAGGACTACCTCGCGCAGGGTCCGGCTCATCACCTTCGGGTCGCCGCCGGGCAGGTCCGTGCGTCCGATCGACCCCGCGAAGACGACGTCACCGCAGAACACGATCCGGTTGATCCCGGCATTGCGTCCGGTGTAGTCGAGGCCGAGCAGGACCGACCCTTCCGTGTGCCCCGGCGCGTGGGTGACGCTGAAATTCAGCCGCGCGATGCTCAGCTCGGTGAGCCCGTCGAACTCCTCCACGCGGGCCGGCTCGACCATGGGCTCGGTGAGCAGCTGGCGGACCAGTGCCGCACCGTCTGCGCCGAGGCCTGCGGCCGGCTCGGTGAGCAGGTCACGATCGGCGGAGTGGATCCACAGCGGGACGTTGTACTCGTCAGCGATCTGCGCGGCATTCGCGACGTGGTCGAAGTGGCCGTGGGTGGCGAGGACGCCCTTCGGGTTGAGCTGGTGTTCCCCGAGCACCTGCCGGACGCTGGGAGCAGCGTCCTGCCCCGGATCGATGACCACACAATCCGCCACACCGGGCGCAGCCACCACGTAGCAGTTGGCCTGCCAGTGGCCCGTCGCGAAAGAAGCCAGAAACACGCGCGACAGCCTAGACGACGAGACGTCGAGACGCGGCAGCGGCTCGAAGGTGAGGAGTCTCGACGAGTAGTGAGGAACGAACTGGGAGGAGCAGACGACGAGACGTCGAGACGCGGCAGCGGCTCGAAGGTGAGGAGTCTCGACGAGTAGTGAGGAACGAACTGGGAGGAGCAGACGACGAGACGTCGAGACGCGGCAGCGGCTCGAAGGTGAGGAGTCTCGACACGGTCCCCACCGGCGCAGGCGGGAACAACGCCTGATCTCGGTCAGGCCTCGCTGTCACAATCAACCTAGGATCAGGCAAGATGATCCCCATGAACTCCACCTCAGGTCCGGCTGACTTCGGCCGCGTCGATCCGGACGGCACGGTCTACGTGCGTACGGCCGACGGCGAACGGGTCGTCGGTCAGATTCCCGATGTCGATGCCGGCGAGGCTCTCGCCTTCTACACCCGGCGTTTCGAGGCACTCGAAGTGGAGGTGGGATTGCTGGAAACGAGAGTGAAAGCTGGTGCGCTCTCACCCGAGGAAGCCCGACACAGCATCAGCACGGTGCGCACAACGGTCTCGACGGCGAACGCCGTGGGCGACCTGGCCGGCCTCGTCGAACGCCTGGACGCGCTCGCGCCGCTCCTCGCCGAACAGAGCGAGCAGCGCAAGGCGGAGCGGTCCAAGCAGCTCGAGGCCACCCGCGAGACGAAGGAGCGAATGGTCGCCGAGGCCGAGACGCTCGCCCAGGGCAACGACTGGCGGGGCGGGGTGAACCGGTTCCGTGCGCTGCTGGAGGAGTGGAAGGCACTGCCACGGATCGACCGGGCCACCGATGACGCACTCTGGCACCGCTTCTCCGCAGCCCGCACCACGTACACGCGCCGGCGCAAGTCCCAGTTCGCAGAGCAGGCGGCCAAGCGGGAGACTGCCCGCGAGGCGAAGGAGCAGATCATCGCCGAGGCGCGCGAACTCGCCGCGTCCACGGACTGGGGCCCCACGGCCGGGGCGTTCCGCGACCTGATGACCCGGTGGAAGGCCGCCGGACCGGCGCCGCGCGAGGTTGACGAGAAGCTGTGGACCGAGTTCCGCGCGATCCAGGACGGGTTCTTCGGCGCGCGGGCGTCCACCCTCAGCGAGCAGGACGCCGAGTACAAGGCGAACCTGGACGCCAAGCTGGCGTTGCTCGACGAGGCCGAGGCGACCCTGCTCCCGGTGTCCGACCTGGCTGAGGCGCGCGCCGGCTACCAGGCCTTCCTGGAGAAGTACAACGCCTACGGCCGGGTGCCGCGCGAGCAGATCCGTCCGCTCGACTCCCGCCTGAAGGTGATCCAGTCGGCCATCCAGTCCGCCGAGCAGGAGGAGTGGCGCCGCACCGACCCGGAAGCCCGCGCCCGGGCGGAGGAGACGGTCCGGATGCTCAGCGACGAGATCGACAAGCTCACCGAGCGCGCCGCGAAGGCCGCGGCGCGCGGGGACAGTGCTGCGGCAGCCAAGGCGAACGACTCGATCGCCACTTACCAGACCTGGCTCGACCAGGCGAAGGAGACCCTGGCGGACTTCAGCCGGTAGCGGTCCACGTCGGCCCGTCCCCGGCCAGGGCATCCGGGGACGCCGGGCCAGCCTTCGCAGGAAGCGTCTGGTCGGCGAGGGTCAGTTCTTGATCCGGAAGACGTCGTAGACGCCGGGCACCTTGCGGACGGCACCGATCAGGTGTTCCAGGTGGGTCGGGTCGGTGGTCTCGAAGGTGAACCGGAACTTGAACGTGCGATCCTTCGCCGTGTTCAGCGTCGCGGACTGGATCGAGATGTGGTACTCCCCCATCACCTTCGTGACCTCGGAGAGGATCCCGGTCCGGTCGATGCCCTCGACCTGCAGTGCCACCAGGAAGCTGCTCGTCGAGGTCGGCGCCCAGGAGACCTCCACCAGCCGTTCGGGCTGGCCGCGCAGGTTCTCTGCGTTCGCGCAGTCGACCCGGTGCACCGAGACACCGTTCTCGCGGGTGACGAAGCCGAGGATCTCGTCGCCTGGCACCGGACGACAGCACCGCGCCAGCTTCACCCAGACGTTCGGGTCACCCTGCACCACCACCCCGGCGTCGTTGCCGGTCGACATCCGGCCGCGCCGCCTCGTGGTGATCACGGAGGTGTCCTCGCCGCCGAGCTCGGCGACCTCCTCGACACCGCCGCCTGAGGCGATCAGCCGCTGCACCACGGCCTGCGGGCTGATCGACCCCTCGCCGATCGCCGCGTAGAGCGCGTTCACGTCCGCGACCCGGAAGTGCTCGGTGACGCCCGTCATGTGCTCGGGCGTCAGGAGCCGCTGCAGCGGCAGCCCCGCCCGCCGCAACTGCTTGGTGAGCAGCTCCTTGCCGTTCTCGACCGACTCCTCACGGCGTTCGCGCATGAAGTACTGGCGAATCTTGCCGCGCGCCCTGGGGCTCTTCACGAAGCCCAGCCAGTCGCGGCTCGGCCCGGCATTCGCCGCTTTGGAGGTGAGCACCTCGACCACGTCTCCGCTGGCCAGCGCGGACTCCAGCGGCACCAGGCGTCCATTCACCCTGGCGCCGATGGTGTGATGGCCCACCTCGGTGTGGACGGCATAGGCGAAGTCGACCGGGGTGCCGCCGGCGGGCAGGCTGATCACGTCGCCCTTCGGCGTGAACACGAACACCTCATCGGTGGCGATCTCGAACCGCAGGGTGTCCAGGAACTCGCCGGGGTCCTCGGTCTCGCGCTGCCATTGGTTGATCTGCTGCACCCAGTTGAGCTCGGTCCCGTCGACCTTGCCCTCCTTGTACTTCCAGTGCGCGGCCACGCCGTACTCGGCCTGGCGGTGCATCTCGTGGGTGCGGATCTGCAGTTCCACCGGCTTGCCGCTGGGGCCAAGGACGGTGGTGTGGAGCGACTGGTACAGGTTGAACTTCGGCATCGCGATGTAGTCCTTGAACCGCCCGGGCAGGGGGTTCCAGCGGGCGTGCAGCGTGCCGAGGGCCGCGTAGCAGTCGCGTTGGGTGTCGACGAGGATGCGGAGTCCGACCAGGTCGTAGATGTCGGCGAAGTCGCGTCCGCGCACCACCATCTTCTGGTAGATCGAGTAGTAGTGCTTCGGCCGGCCGTACACCGTGGCCTTGATCCCCGCATTCGCCAGGTCACTTCGCACCTGCTCGGTGACCACCCTGAGGTAGTCCTCGCGCAGCGGGGCCCGGGCCGCGACGAGCTTCACGATCTCGTCGTAGACCTTCGGCTGCAGGGTGGCGAAGGACAGGTCTTCCAGCTCCCACTTGATCGCGTTCATGCCCAGGCGGTGGGCCAGCGGGGCGAAGATCTCGAGGGTGTCGCGGGCGATCGCCATCTGCTTGTCCTGGCGCAGGTACCCGATCGTGCGCATGTTGTGCAGGCGGTCGGCGAGCTTGATCACCAGGACGCGGATGTCCTTGCTCATCGCGAGCACCATCTTGCGGATGGTCTCGGCCTTCGCCGACTCGCCGTACTGGATCTTGTCCAGCTTGGTGACGCCGTCCACCATCGCCGCAATCTCGGCACCGAAGTCGGCGGTCAGCTGCTCCACCGTGTAGGACGTGTCCTCGACGGTGTCATGCAGCAGGGCCGCGCAGACGGTCGGCTCGGTCATGCCCAGTTCGGCGAGGATGGTCGCCACAGCCAGCGGGTGCGTGATGTAGGCGTCCCCGCTCTTGCGCAGCTGGCCGTTGTGGTAGTGCTCGGCCGTGCGGTAGGCGCGTTCGAGCAGCGCGACGTCGGCCTTGGGGTGGTGGGTGTGGACGATCCGGATCAGCGGGTCGAGCACCGGCACGGGCTGGTTGCGCTGTGCACCGATCCGGGCCAGCACCTGGCGCATCCGGATGCGCGGCTGGTCGGTCGACGCAAGCCGGGCGCGCGGCTCCCCGGGCAGGCCGTCGCCCTCGCCGTACGGTCCGTGGACGCCCTGCGTCAACACCGCCTCCGCTACTGGTTGAAGTGGGTGCTCACTCTACCCGCGTCACCCGCGCCCCCGTCGCCTTGCGGATCACCACGAGTTCGTCGCCGGTGCGCAGGGTGTCCTCGCCGAGTTCGTAGTACCGGCGCAGGGTCCGGTTGCGGACGACCGCGACCACCTTCTCGCCCTCGAGGTCTTCGGGCCGCCGGCCCTCCTCCTCGGGCCTGACCAGGCGCTGGGTGACCTCCAGGCCCTCGCCGGCCGCGAGCAGGTCCTCGATCACCTCGCCCAGCTGCGGGCTGATCGAGCTGAGTCCCATCAGGCGGCCGACCGCGTCGGAGGAGGTGACCACGGCGTCCGCTCCGGACTGCCGGATCAGGGGAACGTTCAGGGAGTCGCGCACGGCGACAACGACGTGTGCGCCACGGTTGAGCTGGCGGACGGTGAGCGTGGCGAGGATCGCGGTGTCGTCGCGACCGACCGTGATGATCACCTCCCTGGCCTTCGGCAACTCGGCCCGGTGCAACAGCTCGCGGGAGGTGGCGTCACCTTCGAAGGCCGCCAGGCCGTGCCGGTTCGCCGCAGCCACGGCCAGCGAGTCGGTGTCGATCACGACGATCCGGTCGGTGGGCGTCTCCCCACGCAGCAGGGTGGCGGTCGCACTCTGGCCCGTGGTGCCGTAGCCGATGACGACGGTGTGGTTGCGCATCTTCTTCCTCCAGCGGGAATCCCGCAGCGCCTGGCGGCCCTGACTGGCAAGCACCTCCACGGTCGTGCCGACCAACAGCACCAGGAAGGCGATGCGGATCGGCGTGACGACGAAGACGTTGATCAGGCGCGCATGCGGCAGCACCGGCGTGATGTCGCCGTAGCCGGTCGTGGTCATGGTGACGGTGGCGTAGTACAGGGCGTCGATGAAGGAGACGCCGTCGCCGGCCGCGTGGTCGGCGTAGGCGTCCCGGTCGAGGTAGACGATCAGGGTGAGCACCAGCAACAGCCCCACAGCGAGCAGGAAGCGCTTCAGCAGCTCCCGCGCAGGGCTGGAACTCCGGCTCGGCAGGCGTACCTGCGCCCCACCCGACCCGAAAGTCCGGCGCACGTTCCGGGGCCCACCCTCTGTCATCAGACGGTGAGCACCGCCGAGGTGTCCTGGATCCCGAGTCCGGCCAGGTGGGCGCGGCCGCCAAGGAAGCTGAGTTCCAGCAGGACCGAGACGTGGATCAGCTCGGCGCCCAGCCGGTTGATCAGCGCGGCCGTGGCGCCCACCGTGCCCCCGGTGGCGAGCACGTCGTCGATCACGAGCACCTTCGATCCCGGCATGATCGCGTCGGTGTGCACGGCGAGGGTCTCGTCCCCGTACTCCAGCGAGAAGGTCTGCGTGTACACGTCGCCGGGAAGCTTGCCGGGCTTGCGCACCGGGACGAAGCCCGCTCCGAGCTCCAGAGCCACCGGCCCCGCGAAGATGAAGCCCCGCGCCTCCATGCCCACCACCACGTCGATGCCGGACGGCGCACTGGCCGCCAGTTCGCTGATCGCCGCCCGGTACCCGGCCGCGTTCGCCAGCAACGGAGTGATGTCCTTGAACAGCACGCCGGGCTTCGGGAAGTCGGGGATGTCGCGGATCAGGGACGCGATCAGGGCCCGGTTCTGCTCCGAGGTGGGCATCGCTACTTCTTCCGCCGGCTGCGCGGATGCCGGGACGGCTGCTTGCGCGGCCCGGCGTCCAGGTCCTTCGCCGGGACCAGTCCGAGCGTTGCGGGATCGATGCTCGCCGCGGTGGCATCGCCGACCGAAACCGTGCTGACGGTCTTCGGCTTGTGGACGCTCTTCTCCGCGGCCCGGGCGGCCCGGCGCTGCAGGCGCTCGCGATGCTCAGCCATGTCGGGATCCAGTTCCCGCATCTGTGCCAGCAGCGGGGTCGCGATGAAGATCGAGGAGTAGGCACCCGCGATCATGCCGACGAACAGGGCCAGGCCGAGGTCCTTCAGCGGGCCGGTGCCGAGGACGAAGGCACCGGTGATGAGCAGCGCCGCAACCGGGAGCACGCCGATGATCGTCGTGTTCAGCGACCGCACCAGCACCTGGTTCACGGCAGCGTTCGCCTGGTAGGAGTAGGTGTGGCGGCTGTTGGTGATGTCGTGGGTGTTCTCGCGGATCTTGTCGAAGACCACCACGGTGTCGTACAGCGAGTAGCCGAGGATGGTCAGCACGCCAATCATCGTCGCCGGCGTGACCGAGAACCCGATCAGCGCGTACACCCCCACGGTGACCAGGAGGTCGTGCAGCAGGGCCAGGATCGCCGCGATGCTCATCTTGAACTCGCGGAAATAGGCCCAGATCAGGCCCATCACCAGTACCAGGAACACGACCAGCGCGATCGTGGCCTGAGTGGTGATCTGCTGGCCCCAGGACGCGCCGATCAGCGAGTACGCAACGTCATCAGGCTGGATTCCCGACACGTCGGCGATCGCGGTCTTCACCTGCGTCACCTCGGTCTCCGTCAACGGCTGGGTCTGGACCCGGACCGTATTGGAGCCGACGGTGGTCACCGTGATGTCGTCCTGGCTGGGCAGGTTCAGGGCCTTCACGGCCGAGCGGACATCCTCGACGGTATTGGCGGTCACCGTGATCGGCGCCTGGAAGTCGGCGCCACCGCGGAACTCGATGCCCCAGTTGAGGCCCCGGAACAGGAGCGCGGCCACCGAGATCAGGAGCACGATCGCCGAAACGGTGTACCAGACCCTGCGGTGCCCGACGAAGTCGTAGGAGATGTCACCGGTGTAGAGCCGGTGCGCGATGCTCTGCTTCTTGACCGGCGTCTCCGGCGCCTGCGGCTCAGTGAGCTGGTCGGTCATCACGCCTCACCTCCCGCGACTGCCCCGCGCTTGCGCTGGGAGTTGTGGAGCGGCGCCTTGCTCGCCCCCATGTGCTCGGGCTCGAAACCGGAGAACCGGTGACCCTCGCCGAAGAACTTCGTGCGTCCGAGCAGGGTCATCATCGGCTTGGTGAAGAAGAACACCACCGCCAGGTCGATCAGGGTGGTCAGGCCGAGGGTGAAGGCGAAGCCCTTCACCGCACCGATCGCGAGGATGAACAGCACCAGCGCCGACAGCAGCGATACCGAGTCGGCAACCACGATGGTCTTGCGCGAGCGCACCCAGCCGGTCTCGATCGCGGTGCGCAGGCTGCGTCCCTCGCGCACCTCGTCGCGTATTCGTTCGAAGTAGATGATGAACGAGTCCGCCGTGACACCAATCGCCACGATCACACCCGCGATGCCCGGCAGGTTCAGGGCGAAGCCCATGCTCGCGCCGAGCAGCACGATCATCGACCAGGTCAGCAGGCCGGCCACCACCAGCGAGAGGGACACCACCAAGGCCAGGCCACGGTAGTACAGGATGCTGTAGAGCAGCACCAGGGCCAGGCCGATCAGGCCAGCGATGATGCCCGCCTGCAGCTGGTCGCTGCCGAGCTTCGCCGACACGTTCTCGACGCTGGAAATCTCGAAAGACAGCGGCAGCGCACCGTAGGACAGCACGTTCGCCAGGTCGGTGGCGGTCTTCTGGGTGAAGCTGCCCTCGATCTGGGCCTGGCCGCCGGGGATCGCCTTGCTCACCGATGGGGCCGAGATCACCTCGCCGTCCAGCACGATGCCGAACTGGTTCTCCGGACTGGTCTGGGAGGCCAGGTGACCGGTGACCGTCTCGAAGTCGGCGGCCCCCTGCGTGTCGAACTGCAGGGTGACCACGTAGGCGACGGAGTTCTGCGGAACCGCCGCCTGCGCCCTGGTCACGTGCTGGCCGCTGATCAGCGCCGGGCCCAGCAGGTACTTGTAGGACTTCGTCTGGTCACAGGTGATCAGGGGCTGGTCGACGACGTCCGGCGTCGGGCTGGTCTGCCCGCACTGGAAGGCGTCGAAGTCGCTCGTGTCGCGGGCGGACGGCGTCCACTTGAGCATGTCGTCCATCGTGGGCGCCGGAGTCGCCGCGACCGTCGGGCGCGGGCTCGGCTGCGGGGTCGGCAGTGCCGGGAGCGGACGCTTGTTGCCGGTGCTGGACGCAGTGGGCGTGGGGTTCGCACTGGCGCTCTGCTGCGGCTGGGCGGACGCCGTGGCGGTCGGCTCGGCCGTCGCGGTGCCCGAGGACGCCTCCTCCTTGAACACCTGCCGGAAGTACAGCTGCGCGGTCTTGCCGACCAGTCGGACCAGGTCATCCTTCTGCACGTTCGGTGCCGAGACGATGATCTGGTTGCCGCCCGAGGTGGTCACCTCGCTCTCACCCACCCCGTAGCCGTCGATGCGCTGCTGGATGATCGTGCGGGCCAGTTCAAGGCTGTCCGGGTCGACGCTGCCCTCACCGGTCGAGTTCGCCGCCGTCAGGGTGATCGTGCTGCCGCCGCGCAGGTCGAGGCCCAGCTTCGGGGTCCAGACACGGTTCACGGCCATGATCGTGAACAGCCCTACGATCACCACGGCGAGGATCACCAGGGTGCGCAACGGATGAGCGTGTTTCCTGCTTGTGGTAGCCACTTCTCGCCTAGGTCGGGTCGGTCAGTTCTTCGCGGTGCCGGGGTTGTCCCAGGTGGGCTCCGCCGCCCCGGCCTCACCCGTGGATTCCGCGGCCGGCGCGCTGGTAGCGGCCTCGGGCTCGGTGGCCTCGGGCTCTGCGTCCGCCACGACCGTCTCCGCGGCGGCCTCGGGGGTGTCCTCCGCGGCATCCTCGTCGCCGGCGTCCTCGTCCGCGTACTCGAACTCGTCCACCACGGGCTGGGTGCTGATGGCGCGCTTGTCGACGGTCATCTCCACACCGGGAGAGATCTCGACCACGGCCTGCTTCTCACCCATGTACTTGATGGTGCCGATGATGCCGGAGATCAGCATCACGCGAGCGCCCGGCTCCAGCGCGCTCATGTGCGACTGCTGTTCCTTCTGCCGCTTCTGCTGCGGCCGGATCATCAGGAAATAGAGCGCACCGCCGGCCACTACTAGGAGCAGCACTGTCGACCAGATGTTGCCGCCACCACCCATGGGAAATCCTCACGTTCAGAGTTCGGGGCGGCACTGCCGCCGACGACGTAGCCTAGCGCCGCCAGCTGGGAATACCCATTCGGCGACTCACCGAGGGCCGCCTTTGTCGCCGATCGGGGCCGTAGCCCCGGCGGCGCTCACTCTCCGCTGAACAGGTCGGGAGCATCCGGTGGCGGAGCGAGGCTGACCGGTGGGGTCAGGCCCAGGTGTTCCCAGGCGCGGCGCGTCGCAACCCGGCCACGAGGGGTGCGCATCAGGAACCCTTCCCTGACCAGGAACGGCTCGGCGACCTCCTCGATGGTCTCTGTCTCCTCCGCGACCGCCAGCGCCAGCGTGGTCAGGCCGACCGGGCCGCCGCCGAAGCCGCGGCAGAGCGCATCCAGCACCGCACGGTCCAGCCGGTCGAGCCCGAGCGGATCCACCTCGTACAGCTCCAGCGCCGCCGCCGCGACCGACCGGGTGAGCCGACCGTCCGCCTTGACCTGCGCGTAGTCACGCACGCGCCGCAGCAGCCGGTTCGCGATCCGGGGCGTGCCACGGGAACGCGATGCGATCTCCACCCCGGCGGCCGGGGCGAGCTCGATGCCGAGTAGGACCGCCGAGCGTCGCAGGATCCTCTCCAGGTCGACGGCGGCGTAGAAGTCCAGCTGGGCGGTGAAGCCGAACCGGTCCCGCAGCGGCCCTGGCAGCAGCCCGGCCCGGGTGGTCGCGCCGACCAGGGTGAACCGGGGGATGTCGAGCGGGATCGCGGTCGCGCCGGGCCCCTTGCCGACGACCACGTCGACCCGGAAGTCCTCCATCGCGAGGTAGAGCATCTCCTCGGCGGGACGGGACATCCGGTGGATCTCGTCGAGGAAGAACACCTCGCCCTCGGTCAGTCCGGAGAGAATCGCGGCGAGGTCGCCCGCATGCTGGATGGCCGGGCCGGAGGAGATCCGGATCGGCGCACCCATCTCGGCGGCGATGATCATGGCCAGCGTGGTCTTGCCGAGTCCAGGCGGGCCGGAGAGCAGGACGTGGTCGGGGGTGCTGCCGCGGTGCCGCGCGGCGGCGAGGACGAGGCCGAGCTGGTCGCTCACCCGGCGCTGGCCGCCGAACTCGGCCAGGGTCGAGGGCCGCAGCGCGGACTCGGCCGCCTGCTCGTCCACATGGACGTACGGGTCGAGCGGGTCGGTGTCGTCGGACTGCACGTCGGACACTCTGCCAGACACCGCTGCGTCCATCCTCACTTCGCCAGGGTGCGCAGCGCGGCGCGAAGCAGGACGGCAACCGGAGTGTCGGGGTTCTCCTCGGCGAGGCCGGCCACCCGTTCACAGGCCGCCTCCGCGTCCCGCCCGGAATAGCCGAGGCCCTCGAGCCCGTCCCGCACCTGGTCGCGCCAGCCCCCGTCCGCCACGGCCGCGCCCGCGGGCGCCGTGGTGCCGGCCAGAAGGGCCACCTTCTCCTTCAACTCGAGGACGAGCCGCTGCGCGCCCTTCGCCCCGATGCCGGGAACCCGGGTGAGCGCTGCGATGTTGCCGGCGCTCACCGCGGCACGGAACTCGTCGGGGGTGAACACCGACACCACCGCCTGCGCGATCTTGGGGCCGATCCCGCTCGCGCTCTGGACGAGCTCGAAACAGTCCCGCTCGCCCGGCTCGGCGAACCCGTAGAGGGTCAGCGAATCCTCCCGCACCACCAGCGAGGTGTGCAGCGTGATCCGGTCACCCACCGCGGCGCGGCTCGCCGTCGCGGGCGTGCACAGCGCCTTCAGCCCGAATCCGGACAGGTCCACGACGAGCCAGGTGCCGCCCAGCGCGGCCACTGTCCCGGTCAGTTGCGCAATCACGCGGACGCTCCTCCCTTGGCCAGGGCCTGCGCGATCCGCTCCGCCGCCGCGCCCCGCCACAGGTGGCAGATCGCCAGCGCGACAGCGTCCGCCGCGTCGGCCGGCTTCGGCGCGGCCTCGAGCTTGAGGATGCGAGCCACCATGGTGCCCACCTGGGCCTTGTCGGCCCGCCCGGAGCCGGTGATCGCCGCCTTCACCTCGGTCGGCGTGTGGGTGTGGACGGGCAGTCCGGCACGCGCCGCGACCAGCATCGCGAGGCCGGCGGCCTGGGCCGTGCCGATCACCGAGAGGACGTTCTGGTCGGCGAAGACCCGCTCCACCGCCACCACGTCCGGTGCATATTCTGCGACCCACTCGGTGAGTCCCTGCTCGATGCGCAGCAGCCGCTGCGGCAACTCCAGCGTGCTGGGCGTGGTCACCACACCGACCGCCACCAACCGTGGCGGCCGACCGGTGGTGCCCTCCACCACGCCGACCCCGCACCTGGTCAGGCCGGGATCCACTCCGAGTACGCGCATCGCCGCTTCCGTCCGTCGAACAACTGTTCGGATCCTAGCGGGCGGACTCCCCCGTCCGATCGAGGCACGCCGCCTCGCCGCTGGACCGAATCGGGGACGGTTCCGAACCCGGTCCACCCAGCGATGTGGACCGGGTTCGGAACCGTCCCCAATCCGGTCCGGGCTCAGTCCTCGGCGTCGAGCTGGGCGCTGATCTCGTCGGGAACGTCCTCATTGCTGTACACCGTCTGGACATCGTCGAGGTCCTCGATCGCGTCCAGGAGCTTGAACAACTTCTCGGCCTGGTCCTTGCTGTCGATCGCCTGGTGGTACTGCGGCACGAACTGCACCTCGGCCGACTCGTAGTCGAGCCCCGCGGCCTGGACGGCCTTGCGCACTTCCACCACGACGCTCGGGTCGCTGACCACCCGGAAGCTCTCGCCCTCGTCAGCGATGTCCTCGGGGTCCGCATCGAGGGTCGCCTCGATCAGGTCGTCCTCGGTCAGGGTTCGGCCGCCCTGCTCCTTGGCGACCTCGACGACGCCCTTGCGGTCGAAGATGCGCGACACCGAGCCGACGTCGGCCATGGTTCCGCCGTTCCGGGTGACGGCGACCTTCACGTCGGACGCCGACCGGTTGCGGTTGTCGGTCAGGCACTCGATCAGGATTGCGACGCCGGCCGGACCGTAAGCCTCGTACATCAGCGCCGTGTAGTCGACCGCGTCACCACCGACGCCGCCGCCGCGCTTCACCGCACGGTCGATGTTGTCCACCGGCACGGAGTTCTTGCGTGCCTTCTGGATCGCGTCGTAGAGGGTCGGGTTCCCCGATGGATCCGGTCCACCGGTACGCGCGGCCACCTCGATGTTCTTGACCAGCTTGGCGAAGAGCTTGCCGCGCTTGGCATCGATAGCCGCCTTCTTGTGCTTGGTGGTGGCCCACTTGGAGTGACCGCTCATGTACTACCCGTCCGTCTTCGCTGGTGGATTTTGCGCGGCTCAGTCTAGGGCACCTAACCTGACCCGCATGAGCGAGCGCCTGCACGGGGAGTACAAGGTTCCGGGCGGCAAGCTCGTTGCCGTCGATCTCGCGGTGGTGGACGACCACCTCGCCGACATCCGGGTCAGCGGTGATTTCTTCCTCAATCCCGACGAGGCCCTCGAGGTGATCGACCGCGCCCTCGGCGGCCTGCACGCGGCCACCCCACCCGCCGAGCTCGCCGCCAGGATCGACGACGACCTCACCAGGGCCGGCGCCGACGGTCTGATCAGCCTGCCGGTCACGATGGTCGGCTTCGACACGCACGCGATCGCCATGGCCGTCCGCCGGGCGCTGGGCCGTTCCACGAGCTGGGCCGACCACACCTTCACCTACCTCGATCCGGGCATCCTCGAGCCCGCCGAGCATGCCGCGCTCGACGAGGTGCTCTCCCGCGAACTGGCGGCCGGTCGGCGCGGGCCGACGCTGCGGTTCTGGCAGTGGGAGAACCCGGCGGTGATCATCGGTTCGTTCCAGTCGCTGAGCAACGAGGTCGACACCGACGCGGCCGAACGGCTCGGCGTGCAGGTGGTGCGCCGGGTGTCCGGTGGCGGGGCCATGTTCATGGAGGCGGGCAACTGCATCACCTTCTCCCTCGTCGTCCCCGACACCCTGGTGGACGGGATGAGCTACGAGGCCTCCTACGCCTTTCTGGACGAGTGGGTGCTCGCCGCGCTCGCCGAGGTCGGGGTGGCCGCGCACTACGCCGGCCTGAACGACATCGCCTCCCCGGTCGGCAAGCTCGCCGGAGCCGCGCAGAAGCGGTTCGTCGGCGGCGCGGTGCTGCACCACGTGACGATGGCCTACGACATCGACGCGGACAAGATGCTGCAGGTGCTGCGGATCGGCCGCGAGAAGCTGTCTGACAAGGGCACCAAGAGCGCGAACAAGCGGGTCGACCCAGTGCGCTCGCAGACCCGGCTGCCCCGCCAGCAGGTGATCGCATCCTTCCTGGAAACCTTCCGCGGCCGGTACCAGACCGAACATGGCTGGCTCACCGCCGACGAACTCGCCAAGGCACGCGAACTGGCGCGGACGAAGTTCCTCGACCCGGCCTGGACCGCCCGGGTGCCCTGACGGCCCCGACGCGACGGCTCGTTCCTCGCCGCTGCTCGGCGACCGGCAGCACTGATCAGGCCTTGGGTGTCCACGCGTCCGCGGTCGCGATGTCACCGTCGAGGGCACCCACACCGTCACCGGAGATCCGGGCGTTGCTCGTGTACTGCCACAACGACCACCCGCCCTGGTCGGCCCAGGGTCCCACCTTCGGCTGGGAGGTCGGAATGCGCCCGTTGTCGGTGCCCCAGGACGCCACCCAGAGCCGGGCCAGCGGGGCGACGTCCGCCCAGACGTACGCTCCGGCGACCTGCTTGGAGGCGGCGTTCGCGCTCATGTACACGTACAGGTTCGCCTGATAGCCCTCCGCACCGAGCAGCGATTTCACCTCGGTCAGGAAGGCGGTCACCTCAGCCGGCCTCCACGCCCGCAGGCTGACCGTGTACTTCTTGCCGCCCGAGGTCTTCGTCCACGCATGGCCGGCCTCGACGTCCAGCACCAGCGGGTCGGTGCTCTTCTTCGTGTAGTGCCCGTCCGCCTTCAGCCACTTCACGAACGTCGCCGCCGAGGCTTCCGGGGTGAACCCGCCGGCGAACAGCTGCTTGCTCGTGGTGTCGATGGTGGAGATCCAGCCGTTGAACCAGTAGTGGCCCAGCGAGATCCCGGCCGCGCTGGCCCGGTCGGCGAAGGTCGCGTAGGCGCAGTCCTCGACGACAGGGGTACTTCCGGTCTTCCTCGCCTGGTTCGTGCAGGCGTCGGTGTAGGCCTGCTTGATCGGACGCGCGCCACTGCCGTTGCGCAGGATCGTGAAGCCGTCCGCGCCGACCCAGCCGATGACCTTGTCCATGTTGATCCGCGCCCCCGGCACGTACTGGTACGCCGACAGGTCCACGCCCTGGGTCAGCCCGGTCAGGCCGAACGCCTTCTCCGCGTCCTTCGCCGGCGTCTTCGTCGGCTTCAGCACCGTGAGCTTCGCCGCGCGAGAGGTGACCTTGCCGCCGGTCCCGCTGACGATCACCCGGAACCTGGTGCCACTGGCCCACGTGCTCGCCCTCGCGGTGTACGAGCGGGATCGGGCACCGGAGATGGTCTTCCAGGAGCTTCCGGAGGGCAGCCGACGCTGCCACTTGTAGCTGAGCTTGAGCCCCGAGGCAACGACGGTGAAGGTGCCCTTCGTCCGCGTGCCGTAGCGACCGATCGAGAGGTTGGCCGGCTGCCTCACGATCGTGGTCTTCTTGGTCACGCTGGTCGCGGCGGTGCGTCCGACCAGGTCCGGAGCACTGGCCGTGCTGCCGGCGCCGACGGCCTGCGCCACGGTCGGCGCGGACAACCCGCCGCCGGCCATCACCAGCGCGAGGCTGAGGGTCGCGACGATCCTGGCGGTGCGGTTCGCTGCATCGGTCACGGTGGTGCCTTCATCTCTCGCTCGGCGGCGCGGGTTCCGCCATGGTAAACGCCCCGGACGCCAGGATCCGGCCCGGTGCCCTCCAACAGCGGCCAGAACTCGACCTCGACTGGAGCCTCAGCCGCTGCGACGCCAGGTCCAGGGGGTCGTGGTGGTGACCGCGACCAGCCCGGAACGCTCCAGGATCGGGCGGCTCAGCACGGTGCACTCCGCGTAGACCAGGCTCGCCCCCTGGCGCAGGGCCGACGCCGCCCTGGCCGCGGTCAGCGCGCGGTAGATGCCGCGGTGGCGCTGGTCCGCCCGGGTCGCGCCACCGAACAGCCCCGCGAACCGGGTACCTCGGACACGGTCGAGCCGTCCCGCGCAGACCACGGCGCCCTCGATTTCGGCCAGCCAGAGTTCCACGGCGGGGTCCGGCTCGGAGAGCTGGGCGATCAGCTGTGCGTCCAGGTCTGGGGAGTCCGGGCCGAACACCTCTCGGTGCAGCACCCCCACCGCCGCGACGTCGGTGGCCAGCTCGGCCCCGTCTCCCGCCCTGCGCAGCAGCGTGCCCTCCGGCGGCCGCAGGTCGGCGGCGAGCAGGCTCGCATCGCCGATCATGACCGTCTCCGGGTCGTCGGCGACCAGGCCGGCCCGCGCCAGGTGCGTGGCCAGGTCGGCCGGGGCGTCGTGACCGCGCGTCTTCCACTCGAACGCCTGCACCTCCGCAACCGCAGCGAAGTGCGCCACGGCAGCGCCGATCAGGTCGTCCACCGCCGCACCTTCGGCGCCGTCGAGATCGCGGTACGTCACGAACCCGCGGCTGCCGTAGCGGCCGAGCCACAACGGGCCGATCCGGTGCACGTCGGTGGCCCCGGCGAGCTCAGAGCTGGTGCGCAGGTCCTCGTCGTGTGCGCACAGCAACTCCGCGGCATCCATCATCGCTCAACCCGAGACGGCGGCCAGCGCGTCAGCGATCGTGAACTTGCCGACGTAGAGGGCCGTGCCGACGATGGCGCCCTCCACACCGAGCGGGACAAGGTCACGCAGGGCGCGCAGGTCATCCAGGGTCGTGATGCCCCCGCTGGCCACCACCGGCGCGTCCGTGCGAGCGCAGACGTCGCGGAGCAGCTGAAGGTTCGGGCCCGAAAGCATGCCGTCGCTGGCAACGTCCGTGACCACGTAGCGGGCGCAGCCGGCCGCGTTCAGCCGCTCCAGGGTCGCGAAGAGCTCCCCGCCCTCGCGCGTCCAGCCACGCGCCGCGAGCCGCGTCCCGCGGACGTCCAGGCCGATCGCGATCCGGTCGCCGTGCTCGCCGATGACCCGATCGCACCAGTCCGGGTTCTCCAGCGCGGCGGTGCCGATGTTGACCCGGCGGCAGCCCGTGGCGAGAGCCCGCTCGAGGCTCTCGTCGTCGCGGATGCCGCCGGAGAGTTCCACGTTCAGTTCCATCGCAGCCGTGATCTCCGCGATCACCTCTGCGTTGCTGCCGCGGCCGAAAGCCGCGTCGAGGTCGACGAGGTGCAGCCACCGCGCGCCCGCGTCCTGCCAGCGGCGGGCCGCGGCAAGCGGGTCGCCGAACACCTTCTCCGAACCCGCGACGCCCTGGGTGAGCTGGACGGCCTGACCGCCCTGGACGTCGACGGCAGGCAGCAGCACCAGTTCGTTCATGGTTCCTTCCGGCCGAGGGTTGCGATCCAGTTCCGGAGCAGCCGCGCCCCGGCGGAGCCGGACTTCTCCGGGTGGAACTGGGTGGACCACAGCGGACCCCGTTCCACGGCGGCGATGAACCGGTCCCCACCGTGCTCGGCCCAGGTGATCCGGGCATCCCCCGGCCAGTCGGGCACGGCATGGACGCCGAAGGAGTGCACGAAGTAGAACCGCTCCTCCTCCACCCCGGCGAACATCGCCGAGCCCTCCGGCGGCGTGACGGTGTTCCAGCCCATGTGCGGCAGCGGCACCGCGTCCAGCTCCTCGACCACTCCGGGCAGTACCCCGACGCCGGCCGCGGACGCACCGTGCTCGACGCCCAGATCGAACAGCACCTGGTGGCCGACGCAGATGCCCAGCACCGGTCGACCCACCTTCAGCCGCCGCCGGATGAGGTCAGGACCGCCCACGCCGACCAGGCCGTCCATGCAGGCGGCGAACGCGCCCACTCCCGGCACGACCAGGCCGTCCGCGGCCAACGCCGCTTCCGGGTCGGCCGTCAGTTCGACCTCAGCCCCGGCCGCGGCCAGTGCACGGGTCGCCGAGTGGACGTTGCCGCTGCCGTAGTCCAGGACGACGACGCGCGGGCCCGAGGGCCGTTCTGCAGGCTCAACCACCGGGGTGGAGCTCACAGGCTGCCCTTGGTCGAGGGCACCACTCCCGCGATCCGGGGGTCCAGGGCCACCGCGTCCCGCAGCGCCCGGGCGAGCGCCTTGAACTGGGCCTCGACGATGTGGTGCGGGTCCCGGCCGGCGAGCAGCCGCAGGTGCACGCAGATCTGCGCGTTCAGCGCGAACGACTCCACCACGTGACGGGTCATCGAACCCGCGTACAGCACGCCGGAGCCACCGATGAGGGCGTACTGCTGGCCCTCGGGCTCGCCGCTGTGCACCACGTAGGGGCGCCCGGCGAGATCGACGACGCAGTGCGCGAGGGCCTCATCCAGCGGGACGGTCGCGTCAGCGAAGCGACGGATCCCGGCCTTGTCGCCGAGGGCCTCGGCGAACGCCTGCCCGAGCACAATCGCGGTGTCCTCAATGCTGTGATGGCCATCGATGTGGACGTCGCCGGTGGTGGAGATCTCGAGGTCGATCAGGGAATGCCGGGCCAGCGCGGTCAGCATGTGGTCGTAGAAGCCGACCCCGGTGCTGATCGTGGACTCGCCGGTCCCGTCCAGGTTGAGCGCGACCCGCACCTGCGACTCGCTCGTGCTCCGCTCGCGGACAGCCGTGCGCGGACTCATCGGATCTCCTCCAACACCTCAGCCAGGGCGTCGTAGAACGCCTGCGTCTCCGCCGGGGTCCCGGCGGTCACCCGCAGCCAGCCGTCCGGACCGGTCTCGCGCACGAGAACGCCACGCCTCAGCAGCCGCTGCCAGACATCATGCCGGTCCGCGAACGGCCCGAACAGGCAGAAGTTCGCATCCGAGTCGATCACCTCGACCCCCAGTTGAGGCAGGCGCAGCAGCATCCCGTCGCGCGTTGCGCGCAACTCGTCGACCTTCTCCAGGAGTTCGGCGCCGTGCCGGAGAGCCACTTCCGCGATCGCCTGGGTCTGCGCGGACAAGTGGTAGGGCAACCGGACGATCCGGCACGCGTCCACGATCGCCGGCGCTGCGGCGAGATAACCCACCCGGGCACCGGCAAGGGCGAACGCCTTGCTCATCGTGCGCGACACGACGAGGTTGCCGTACTGGTCCAGCAGGGCCAGGGCGGTGCGCTCGGGGTGCCGGGCGAACTCCTGGTACGCCTCATCGACCACGACGATCGTCTCTGTCCCGGCGAGCACCTCCGCAATCACGTCCACCGACGTGGTCGTGCCGGTCGGATTGTTGGGCGTGGTGATCACCACCACGTCCGGGGTGTGCTCCGCGATCGCGGCGAGCACTGTGGCCGCGTCCAGGTGGAAGTCGGCGGACCGGGGCATGGTGACGTAGCGCGTGTGGGTGTCGCGCGCGTACTCGGGGTACATCGAGTAGGTCGGGGTGAAGCTGAGCAGCGTGCGTCCCGGGCCTCCGAAGGCCTGCAACAGGTGGGTCATCACCTCGTTCGACCCGTTCGCTGCCCAGATCCGGTCGGCGGTGAGCCCGTGGCCGAGGTAGCCGGCCAGGGCCGTTCGCAGCGCGGTCGCCTCCCGGTCCGGGTAGCGGTTCAGCGTGGAGGCGGAGAGCGCCGCGCAGATCTCGTCCCGCACCTGCGCACTCGGCGGGTACGGGTTCTCATTCACGTTCAGCCGGACGGGCACCTCCAGCTGCGGGGCGCCGTAGGGCTCCTCCCCCACCAGTTCGGGGCGCAGCGGCAGGCCGCCCAGCCCGACGTCCGGCCTCATCGCCCCGCCCCCGGTCGCCGGATCGTCACCGCCGCGCCATGCGCGGGCAGGTCCTCGGCCGCAGCGAAGGTCTCCACCACTGCCGCGACCTCCAGCAGGGCGTCGCGCGAGTAGTCGATCACGTGCACCTGCTTGCGGAAGCTGTGCACGTTCAGGCCCGAGGAGTGGCACGCACAGCCGGCGGTCGGCAGCACGTGGGTGGAGCCCGCGCTGTAGTCGCCGAGCGAGACCGGCGAGTAGGAACCGACGAAGATCGCTCCGGCGTTGCGAACCCGCGCGGCCACCGCGGCGGCGTCCCTGGTCTGGATCTCGAGGTGCTCGGCGGCGTAGGCATCCACCACGGCCAGGCCCTGCTCGAGGTCGTCGACGAGCACGACCGCGGACTGCTGCCCACCGAGCGCCGCCCGGATGCGCGCGACGTGCTTCGTCGCCTCCACCTGGGGTTCGAGCGCGGCCTGGACGGCGTCGGCGAGCGTCGGGGAGTCGGTGACCAGCACGGAGGCTGCCATCGGATCGTGCTCGGCCTGGGAGATCAGGTCGGCCGCGACGAAGGCCGGATCGGCGCTGTCGTCGGCGAGGATCGCGATTTCGGTGGGGCCGGCCTCGGAGTCGATCCCGATCCGTCCCCGCAGCAGGCGCTTGGCCGCGACGACGTAGATGTTGCCCGGTCCGGTGACCATGTCCACGCCAGGGCACACGCCGGGCACGCCGTGGGCGAACATGGCGATCGCCTGGGCACCCCCGACGGCGTACACCTCGTCCACGCCGAGCAGGGCGCAGACCGCGAGGATGTTCGGGTGCGGTAATCCGCCGAACTCGGCCTGCGGCGGACTCGCCACCGCGATCGAGGCCACCCCTGCGACCTGCGCGGGTACCACGTTCATCAGCACGCTGGACGCCAGCGGCGCCAGTCCGCCGGGCACGTACAGGCCCACGCGTCCGACCGGGACCAGTCGCTGTTCCACGACCGCACCCGGGGCCAGCTCGACGTGCACGGGCACGCTCGCCGACTCGGCCTGGGCGACCGCCCGGCGCCGCGCGATCGCCTCGGTGAACGCGGCCCTGACTTCCGGTCCGAGCGGGTCGAGGGCCCCCGCCAGCGCCTCTGCGGGAACCCGGAAACTGACCGGCACCACGTGGTCGAAGCGCTCGGAGTACTCGGCGAGCGCAGCTTCCCCGCGCTCGGCCACGGCCTGGACGATCGGGCGCACCTGCGCCATCGCGGCCTCCACGTCGAACTCCGCACGCGGCAGGACGCTGCGGTAGTCGGCGACGGCGCTGCCGCGCAGGTCGATGGTTCTCAGCACCCGCTGATTCTACGGGCCAGGGCGCGGCCGGGCTTCTCGCGGGTGGTTCGTGGGCACGGCACGCGGTCGGCGGGTGGTTGACTAGGCGCCATGTTCATCGGGCTCGGCACCGCGGTCAACGTCGGCACGGTACTGCTCGGTAGCGCGATCGGAGTCCTCCTCGGCCACCGGCTCCCCGAGCGGACCCGCGAGCTGGTCACGATGACGCTGGGCCTGTTCACCCTCGTGCTCGGCGGGCGCGCGATCGCGTCCGGCATCTCTGACGCGCTCGCAGCGGAGGTCGGCACCGAGGCGAGGCTGCTGGTCGTGCTGGGGGCGCTGCTGATCGGCGGCATCCTCGGCTCGCTGTGGCAGATCGAGCGCCGCCTCGACCGGGGCGCCGAGTTGCTGCACGACCGGTTCGCAGCCCGCAGCGAGGGCAGCCGGTTCGTCGAGGGTGCGGTCACCTCCACGCTGGTCTTCTGCGTGGGTCCACTGTCGATCCTCGGTTCGCTGTCGGACGGCCTCGGGCACGGATCCGAGCAACTGCTGGTCAAGGCGGTGATGGACGGCTTCGCCGCGATCGCGTTCGCCTCCTCGTTCGGGATCGGCGTGATGGCCGCGGTGATTCCACTGGCTGCCTACCAGGGCCTGCTCACCCTGCTCGGCTTCGCACTGGGCAACTTCCTGCCCGCCGCACATGTGGACGCCCTGGGTGCAGCCGGCGGGGTCATCCTGCTCGGGCTCGGGATCCGCCTGGCCGGGATCAGGCAGATCCCCGTCGGCGACCTGCTGCCCGCGCTCGTGGTCGCGCCACTGCTGGTGGCCCTGGTGGGGGCGTTCCACTGATGGCCGGCGGCACGCCGGCCACAGAGGCGCTCAGCCGGGCGGGAGTGGAGTTCGTGCTGCACGCCTACGACCACGACCCCGACAGCACCGACTACGGCAACGAGGCGGCCGAGGCGCTCGGCATCGACCCGCTGCGCATCTTCAAGACCCTCGTGGTGGACCTGGGCTCGACCCGTCCCGAGCTCGCCGTCGCCGTCGTCCCGGTGGCCGGAATGCTCAGCCTCAAGCATGCTGCCACCGCGCTCGGCGCCAAGAAGGCCGCGATGGCCGACAAGGCGCTGGTCGCACGCAGCACCGGCTATGTGCTCGGCGGCGTCTCGCCGCTGGGCCAGCGCACTCCCCTGCCCACCGTGATCGACGAGACCGCCCAGCTGTGGGACACGATCTACGTCTCCGCCGGCAAGCGCGGGCTCCAGGTGGAGCTCGCTGCCGACGACCTGGCCCGGGTCACCGGCGCGACCTTCGCCGACATCGCACGCTGAGCCGGATCCCCGGATCGGGGACGGTGGCTCAAGGGTCAGTTCTCCAGCGCGATCGCCAGCGCGGCCCGACCGCGGGCCAGCGACTCGCGCAGTACGCCGTCCTGGGCATGCCGCAGGTCGTCGAACGGCAGCCGCGGCAGGCCCTCGGCCACGGCGTGCCAGGCGAGGTCGCCGATCACCCGCTGGGCGACCACCGCGTCCTGCATCGCGCCGAGCGCCTCGGTGACCGCCTCCCAGCGGGCCCTGCGGATCTCGGCCCCCTCCCCGAGCACCGGCACCAGCAGCTCCGCGCCGTAACGGGCCCGCTTGGCCGCCTTGCGCACCTCGTGCCACCGGGTGAGGTCACCGGGGCGTGCAGACGCGTGCGCGTCCAGTTCCCGCACCCGCGCCACGGCCTGGTCGAACATCGGACGCAGCACAACCCGGGCCGGCTCGGCCGCCATCCGGTTCAGTCGTGGCGCGGCCAGCAACTGCTCGAGCTCCAGCTGCAGATGCTCGTAACGGGCGGTGCCCATGCTCTCCACCAGCTGGCCGTGGGCACTCGCGTGGGCCTCGGCGAGTGCCGCCTCGATCCGCTCGCCCACCAGCCCGCGACCGGCGGCAGGCAGGTCGTCCAGCGACGCCAGCAGCTTCTCCCGCAACACCTCGGCATCCCGGGGCGCGCCGAGCTCCTCCGCGTGCCAGCGAAGCTCCGTGCGCAGGGCCTTCGTGGTGCCGGTGGAGAAGATGCCCGCGTAGGTGCGCAGCACGCTGCGCAGGCGCCGGGTCGCCACGCGACTGCGGTGCACCGCGTCCGGCTCGTCGGACAGCACCGCGAGCTCGCGGTCCTGCAGGACGCCGACCTGGTCGGCCAGGTACGCCAGCACCGCACCCGAGGCGCTGTCGTCGTCCTCCTGCGTCGCCGCCAGCGCCCGGTCGAGCGCCCGCCCGATCTTGGACGCCGCCTCCGCACGGTGGATGCCCGCGCGGGCCAGCACGGCCTCGATCCGGTCGAGCAGCGCGGCGTCCCCGCCGACGAGCTCGACCTCGGCCTCCCACCACTCCTGCTCCTGGCTGCCGACGCTCGCACGGACATGATCGGTACAGGTGAGCGCGAGCACAGTACCGTCCGGCGCGCGCAGCTGCTGCTCCCTGCGCCGGGTGCGCAGCACCGCGACCGGGATCACCGGCGCCCCGGCGAGCGTCTCCTGCACGCGCTCGCGGAACTCGCGGGGCAGCCGGCGCTGCGCCAGGGGCGCATGCAGCTCGATCCGCTCATCGGGCCTGCTTCCGGGAAGCTTGAGGTGCCAACCCTCGTCGCTGCCGCCCGCGCGACGGCGGATCACCTGCCAGGCCCGGGTCAGCCGGTAGTCGGGAGCGTCGTAGTAGGTGGCCTCCAGCAGGAATTCCGAGGCGGGCCCCTCGGCCGCGACTCCCTCGAGGCTGGGCAACTCCTGGCCCTTGCGCAGGTTGTACTTCCGTTCGACCTCGACCTGGGCGCCCATGCTCAGGCGGTGGTCTCTTCAGGGCCGGTCAGTACCCCGCGCTCGTCGACGGTTCCCGTCTCGGCATTCGGCGGCTGCTCCTGCGGCTGCTCGCGGCTCCGGCGTCGCCGCGTCGCCGGATCCTCATCGTCAGGTCCCAGCGAGGAGACCAGCAGGACTGGCGTCACCGCCGCGAACCCCCACACGGCGAGGGCGGACAGTGAGCGGAGTTGCAGGGACGCCGGCACGATCGCGCCGGGATCGGCCGCGGCCACCCGCTCCGCCTCGGAGCCTGGTCCCAGCAGCTGGCCGACCTGCCAGCACACGACCGCGGCGAGCAGCCCGGAGCCGACCGCGAGCAGCGCCGTCGGCCACCCGAGCGGACGGAACCACTTCCAGGTGACCAGCCCGAGGCCCACCCCCACGATGGCGCCCGTGATCACGAACCACACGTCGGCCGCAACGATCTGGGTCACTCCGCGCTCGCTCATCACGGCCATGCTCGTGGCTTCGTCGATTCGCCACGTCGGAACGGTCACCACCGAGGCCCAGAACATCGCGGCCAGGACGCCGACCACCGTCGACAGTCCGGCGAGCAGCAGCACCCACAACAGCACGGACGGCTCCGAGCCCGCCCGGCGCGGCGCGGACTGCTCCTCGGTGATGGTGGTGCTCACGGATGGCAGCTTAGTAGTGCCCGCGAGCCGGTCCCGCGGCGCGGGATCACGCGCTCACGCAGCTCGGGCCGAGCAGGGCCTTCAGGTCGGCCATCAGTGGACGCGACGGCGCGACCCGCAGGCCTTCGTCCAGCTTCCACACCTTCGCACCGCTCGTCGCCGAGACCAGCCGCACCCGCACCTCGGTCGGCCCGGGATGGGCGCGCAGCACGTGCCGCAGTTGTTCCACCACGGCCGGTGTGCAGCGGACCGCCGGCAGCTGGATCACCAGCGGTCCGGACGGGCCCTCGGACACGTCCGGGAAGGTCACCTCCTGGCCGGTCATCTCCAGGCTTTCGTCCTTCGTGCGGATCCGGCCCTTGATCCGCACCACCGTGTCGGTCGCCAGGGACGCGGCGACGGTCGCGTACACCTTCGGGAAGAGCAGCACCTCGATCGCCGACTCCAGGTCTTCGACGGTGGCGATCGCCCACAGGTCGCCGTTCTTGGTCTGCTTGCGGACCACCTGCGTGATCATGCCGGCGATGCTGACCATCCCGTCGCGCGGGCCGTCGTCGGCACGCAGTTCCCCGATGCTCAGGTCACGCTGCGCGGCGAGGATGTGCTCGAGCCCCTGCAGCGGGTGGTCGCTCACGTAGAGGCCGAGCATCTCCCGCTCGAAGCCGAGCCGGACCCGCTTGTCCCATTCCGGCAGGTCGGGAACCGGCGCCGCGGCGATCTTCTCGGTGCTGCCGAAGTCGCCGAACAGGTCGTCCTGGCCGTTGGCCTGGTTGCGCTTGAGGTCGATCACCTCGTCCACGCGGCGCTCGAAGCACTCCATCAGGCCGCGACGGGTGTGACCCATCAGGTCGAACGCGCCGGCCTTGATCAGCGACTCGATCACGCGCTTGTTGCAGACCACCAGCGGAACCTGGTCGAGGAAGGCGTTGAAATCCCCGGCGGGGCCGCGCTCGGTGCGGGCCTCGACGATGCCCCGCACCACGTTGTCGCCGACGTTGCGGATCGCGGCCAGGCCGTAGCGGATGTCCGTTCCGACCGGGGTGAACATGCCTTCGGACGTGTTCACGTCCGGGGGGAGCACGCGGATGCCCATCCGGCGGCATTCGCCCAGGTAGAGCGCGGTCTTGTCCTTGTCGCTCTTCACCGACTCCAGCAGCGCAGCCATGTACTCGGCCGGGTAGTTCGCCTTGAGGTAGGCGGTCCAGTAGGAGACCACGCCGTAGGCGGCCGAGTGCGCCTTGTTGAAGGCATACGCGGCGAAGGGGACCATGATCTCCCACAGCTTGTTGATCGCCGCGTGGGAGAAGCCGCGCTCCAGCATGCCTTCGCTGAAGGGCTTGAACTCGGCTTCCAGCACCTCCTTCTTCTTCTTGCCCATCGCCCGCCGCAGCAGGTCGGCCTGGCCGAGGCTGTAGCCCGCGACCCGTTGGGCGATCTGCTGGATCTGCTCCTGGTAGACGATCAGGCCGTAGGTGGTGTCGAGGATGTCGGCGAGCGGCTCGGCGAGCTCGGGGTGGATCGGCTCCACCTTCTGCCGGCCGGTCTTGCGCAGGGCGTAGTTCGTGTGGCTGTCGGCACCCATCGGGCCGGGCCGGTACAGCGCGATGGTGGCCGAGATGTCCTCGAAGTTGTCCGGACGCATCAGCTTCAGCAGCGAACGCAGCCCGCCGCCGTCCAGCTGGAACACGCCCAGGGTCTCGCCCGAGGCGAGCAGGTCGTATGCGGCCCGGTCAGTCATGTCGCGCCGCAGCGCGTCCAGGTCGAGGTCGATGCCGCGGTTGATCTTCACGTTGCGCACCGCGTCGTCGAGGATGGTCAGGTTCCGCAGGCCCAAGAAGTCCATCTTGACCAGGCCGAGCGCCTCGCAGCTCGGGTAGTCGAACTGGGTGATGATCTGCCCGTCCTGCTCCCGCTTCATGATCGGGATCACGTCCATCAGCGGCGCGGAGGACATGATCACGCCGGCCGCGTGCACGCCCCACTGCCGCTTCAGGCCCTCGATGCCGCGGGCCGTGTCGACCACCCGCTTCACGTCGGGGTCGGACTCGTACAGCTCTCGGAACTCGGTGCCCTCGCCGTAGCGCTCGTGCTCGGGGTTGAACACATCGGCGATCGGGACGTCCTTGCCCTGTACCGGCGGGGTGTAGGCCTTGGTGATCTTCTCTCCCAGCGAGAACGGCATGCCCAGCACCCGCCCGGAGTCCTTGATCGCCTGCTTGGCCTTGATCGTCCCGTAGGTGACGATCTGGCAGACCCGGTCGTCGCCGTACTTCTCGGTGACGTAGCGGATCACCTCGCCGCGGCGGCGATCGTCGAAGTCCACGTCGAAGTCCGGCATCGAGGGACGCTCGGGGTTCAGGAAGCGCTCGAAGATCAGGCCGTGCGGCACCGGGTCGAGGTCGGTGATCTTCATGGCGTAGGCGCACATCGAGCCGGCGCCGGAGCCGCGTCCGGGACCCACCCGGATGCCGTTCGCCTTGGCCCAGTTGATGAAGTCGGCCACGACCAGGAAGTACCCGGCGTAACCCTTGCCGATGATCACGTCCTCCTCGTACTCGGCCTGCGTGGTCGCGTACTCGGGGATGCCATCGGGGAAACGCTCCGCCAGGCCCCGGTGCACCTCCTTGATGAACCAGGACGCCTCGCTCTCCCCTGCCGGCACCGGGAACTGCGGCATGTACGTGCCGGTGCCCTCGGCGAACGAGATGTTGCAGCGCTCGGCGATCGCCAGGGTGTTGCTGCAGGCCTCGGGGACATCGGCGAACAGCGCCAGCATCTCCTCCGGAGGTCGCAGGTAGTAGCCGTTGCCGTCGAACTTGAACCGGTTCGGGGTGTCCTTGTTCGACCCGGAGGACACGCACAGCAGGGTGTCGTGATCCTCGGCGTCCTCTGCCCGCACGTAGTGGGAGTCGTTCGTGGCGACCAGCGGCAGGTTCAGGTCCTTCGCGATCCGGAGCAACCCGTCGCGCACCTTGTTCTCGATCTCGAGGCCGTGGTCCATCAGTTCGACGTAGAAGTTGTTCGCGCCGAAGATGTCGCGGAACTCCGCGGCCGAAGCGATCGCCTCGTCGTACTGCCCGAGCCGCAGGTAGGTCTGCACCTCCCCGGACGGGCAGCCGGTGGTGGCGATCAGGCCCTTGGCGTACCGGTTCAGCAGCTCCCGGTCCGCGCGGGGCTTGTAGAAGAACCCCTCCAGCGAGCTCATCGAGCTGAGCCGGAACAGGTTGTGCATGCCCGCGGTGTCCTCGGCCCAGATGGTCATGTGGGTGTAGGCGCCCTTGGCCGAGACGTCGTCACCGGTGCCGTCGCCCCACTGCACCCGCTTGCGCTCGCTGCGGTGGGTCTTCGGCGTCAGGTAGGCCTCGAGCCCGATGATCGGCTTCACCGGGGAGTTTCGGGCCGCTTTGTAGAACTCGTAGGCGCCGAACATGTTGCCGTGATCGGTGACGCCGAGGGCGCCCATGCCCAGTTCCTCCGAGCGCGCCACCATGTCCTTCAGCCGGGCGGCACCGTCCAGCATCGAGTACTCCGAGTGGTTGTGCAGGTGGACGAACTTGCTCGACACGCTGACCCACGACCTCCGTCAGGATGGCTACGGACTCCAGGAAGAACGCTGGGGGAAGTCAGCGAGTACTCACCATAACCCCGGCCACTGACGACGCCCGCGACCGACTCACCGCCCGGATGCTCCTGCATCCAGGAGCTCGACGATGCGGGTCAGCGTGCGCAGGTTGCGCGCCGTCCCGGTGACCGGACGCAGCGCGGCGAGCAGGCCCGCGGCGAGCTTCGAGGCGGCCTGACCCTCGGGGAAATGCGCGTACACATCGGTGCCGGTGTCCGCCACCTGCACCCGCTCCCTGCCCGAGGCGAGCTCGTTCAGCCGGCGTGCGGCGAGCTCTCCGACCGGGCCGTCGGCGCACGCGACCACCACCCGGGACGGATCGCCGTCCGCGTACGGGTGGGCGTCCAGCAGGGCCCGCAACTGTGCGCCGGTGCGGATCACGACGTCCACATCGATCCCGAACTCCCCGCGCACAGCCCTGACCAGCTGCGCTGCCGCCTCCTCGTCACCGGCGGCGGCAGTGAAGAGCAGGTTCCCCGATTGCAGATGGGTTGCCACGTCCGTCCAGCCGAGGCGTCCGGCGAGGTCCCGCAGCCCGGCCATCGGGATCGTCCGGTTCCCGCCGAGGTTTATGCCACGCAACAGCGCCACCCGGCGCGTCGGTCCTTGCCCGGTTCCGCTGTTCATGGTGGCATCCTTGCGGCAGCGACGTCGCAGAGGAAGGGGCTGGAGTGCAGCAGGTGAGCCTGATCGGGGCACCCACGGACATCGGAGCGTCACGGGTGGGGTGCCGGCTCGGGCCGCAGGCCCTCCGGGTGGCGGGCATCGCTGCGGCGCTGGCCAGCTTCGGCTGCGACGTCCGCGACGCCGGCGATCTCTCCGGCCCGGACAACCCCCAGCTCCCGCCGATCGACGGCTACCGGCACCTGCCACAGGTCACGGCCTGGAACCGGGCGGTGTTCGCGGCGACGGCGGCCGAACTGGACGCCGGACGGTTGCCGATCCTCCTCGGCGGAGACCACAGCCTCGCGATCGGATCAATCAGCGCTGTGGCCGCGCACTGCCGGGCACAGGGCAAGAGCCTGCGGGTGATCTGGGTGGACGCGCACGCCGACTTCAACACTGCGGAGCTGACCCCGTCCGGGAACATCCACGGAATGCCGGTCGCGTGCCTGGCCGGGCATGGACCCGAGGAGCTGATCACCCTCGCCGGACCGCCGCCCGCGCTCAGCACCGACGACATCCGCCAGGTCGGACTCCGCAGCGTGGATCCGGGCGAGAAGGCGTTCCTCTTCGCCGAGGGCGTCGAGGTGTTCGACATGCGCTTCGTCGACGAGATCGGCATGCGCCGCACCATGGTGCGGGCCCTGGCCGGGGTGGACGAGAACACCCACCTGCACCTCAGCCTCGACCTGGACTTCGTCGACCCCGAGATCGCGCCCGGCGTCGGCACCCCGGTGCGGGGCGGCCCCACCTACCGGGAAGCGCACCTGGCGATGGAGATGATCGCCGACACCGGCCGGTTGGGCTCGGTCGACCTCGTCGAACTCAACCCCGCCCTCGACGTGCGCAACACGACGGCCGAACTCGGCGTCGACCTGGTCGAGTCCCTGTTCGGCAAGAGCACGCTGCACCGCCTCCACGAGGGCGTCGCACTGTAGCCCGGGTCACCCCGGCGAGCTCCGCCCGGACCCCTCAGGAACCGTCCCCGGCCTGGTCGAGATAGCTGGTGGGGGTGACCACCCCGTCGATGATCAGGTTGGTGTCCGCGGCGGCCGCGATGTCGGTGTTGTGCCAGGCCACGCACAGCCAGGTACCGTCCTCCAGCCGCTGCAGGACCACCGTCGCCACCCCGCGCCGCGCCGGGGCGGGCGCCCCCGCCGGATCGGTCTGCCCGTCGATGCGCCAGCGGGCCAGCACCACCGCACCGTCCTCCCCCACGAGGCGCTGGCTGAGCTTCTCGACGGTGAACTCCGAGCCCTTGAACCACTCGTTGAAGCCACGCTTCAGGGCCCGCCGGATCGCGCGGCGGCTCGTCCACCACAACCCGACCACGTTCACAAAGTCCGCATCATCGGCGAAGAGCTCGCCGATCGCGCTGGCATCCCCCGCGTTCCACGCCTTCACGAACCGCGTCACCACATCCAGGGGCGCCTTGATCGGCGTCGGTCCGCTCGGCAGCGGCAGTCGCACCGCGAGTTCAGCCAGCGTACGCAGCTTCTTCAGCCGCTTCGAGGTCTTCACGACGAGTCAGCCTACCGATGCCGCAGGACAGCCAGAACGGTCCGCCTGTTCCGCCGCGGGTACCGGCCGAAGCAAACCGGCCGTCCACGAGGCGAACCCCGCAGGGTCCGCTGGCGTCCGCAGCGGTCGATGACCGGGATGGGTGGGCGGAACCTCCCGACTACACGACCATCGGCCGGTCGGTGGGCATGATCGGCTTGGGCAGCCGCGACGACCCCTGCAGGAAGGCGTCCACGCCGTTGGCGCAGGAGCGTCCCTCCGCGATCGCCCAGACGATCAGCGACTGGCCGCGCCCGGCGTCCCCGCAGACGAAAACGCGATCGGTGCTGGTGGCGAAATCCTCGCCGCGGGCGATGTTGCCCCGCGGATCCAGCTCCAGGTGGAGCTGCTCGACCACGCCGGCGCGCTGTGGGCCGGTGAAGCCCATCGCGAGCAGCACCAGCTGGGCGGGCAGGAACCGCTCCGTGCCGGGGACCACCTCGAAGCGGCCATCCACCATGGCCACCTCGTTCACGTTCAGCCCGCTCACGTTGCCGGAGTCGTCCCCGGTGAACTCGGTGGTCGAGACCGAGTACAGCCGCTCGCCGTCCTCCTCGTGGGCCGAGGACACCCGGTAGATCATCGGGTAGGTCGGCCACGGCTGGTTCGACGGACGCGCCTGGGGCGGAGTCGGCATGATCTCCAGCTGGGTCACCGAGCGGGCACCCTGCCGGATCGAGGTGCCCAGGCAGTCCGCGCCCGTGTCGCCGCCACCGATGATCACGACGTCCTTGTGGTGCGCGGTGATCTGGTCCTCGATCTCCTGGCCCAGCGCTGCCCGGTTGGCCTGGGGCAGGAACTCCATCGCCTGGTGGATCCCGGCGAGCTCGCGGCCGGGCACCGGCAGGTCGCGCGCCACCGTGGAACCGATCGCGAGCACGATCGCGTCGAAACGCTCGAGCAACTGCTCGCCAGTGATGTCGGTGCCGATGTCGACGCCGTTCTTGAACACCGTGCCCTCGAGGCGCATCTGCTTCAGCCGCTGGTCGAGGACGGCCTTCTCCATCTTGAACTCCGGGATGCCGTACCGGAGCAGGCCGCCGGGGGCGTCCGCGCGTTCGTAGACGACCACGGTGTGGCCGGCGCGGGTCAACTGCTGGGCAGCCGCCAGACCGGCCGGGCCGGAGCCCACCACCGCGACGGTCTTGCCGGTGTGCCACGCGGCCGGCTGCGGGATCACCCGGCGGTCGTCCCAGGCGCGGTCGATGATCGCCACCTCGACGTTCTTGATCGTGACCGGGTCGCGGTTGATCCCCACCACGCAGGCCGTCTCGCACGGGGCCGGGCAGAGCCGTCCGGTGAACTCGGGGAAGTTGTTCGTGGCGTGCAGCCGCTCCAGCGCCCCGCGCCAGTCGTCACGCCAGACCATGTCGTTCCACTCCGGGATCAGGTTGCCCAGCGGGCACCCCTGGTGACAGAACGGGATGCCGCAATCCATGCAGCGACCCGCCTGCCGGGCGATGATCGGCAGCACGGCCTTGCCCGGCGTGCCCGGGTACACCTCGCTCCAGTCGTGCACCCGCTCGGCCACCGGACGCCGTTCCGCGACCTCGCGCGGGGTGGTCATGAACCCTCTGGGATCAGCCATGGGAAGCCTCCATCATCAGCTTGACCGTGGTCTCCTCGTCCAGCCCGGCGAGTTCGGCGTCGGCCCTCGCCTTCAGCACCCGCGCATAGTCGCGGGGCATCAGCATGGTGAAGCGGTCCCGTAGTTCATCGTCCGACAGAGCGAGCAGACGCTCTGCCACCGTGGAGCCGGTCTCCTCCGCGTGCCTGCCGAGCAGGGCCCGGACGCGGCTGACATCGTCGGCCTCCAGTGGCAGCGCGTCCACCAGTTCGCTGTTCAGGCGCTCCGGCATCAGGTCGAGCACCCACGCCACGCCACCGGACATGCCCGCCGCGATGTTGCGTCCGGTCGGTCCGATGATCAGCACCTCCCCGCCGGTCATGTACTCACAGGCGTGGTCGCCCACACCCTCCACGACGGCGACCGCGCCGGAGTTGCGGACGCAGAAGCGCTCCCCCACCTGGCCACGGATGAACAGCTCACCGCTCGTTGCACCGTAGGCGATCACGTTGCCGGCGATGATCTGGTCCTCGGCCACGAACGGAACGTTCTTGTGCGGACGAAGGATCAGCCGGCCGCCGGAGAGACCCTTGCCGAAGTAGTCGTTGGAGTCGCCCACCAGCCGCAGGGTGACCCCGCGCGGAAGGAATGCACCGAAGCTCTGGCCCGCGGTGCCCCGCAGAGTGAGGTCGATGGTGTTCTCCGGCAGCCCCTGTCCGTTCGTTGCCCTGGTCACGTGGTGGCCAAGGATCGTGCCCACCGTCCGGTCCACGTTGCGCACGGTCAGGTCCGCACGAACCAGCTCCCCGCTCTCCAGCGCCGGCCGCGCGATCTCCAGCAGCTGCACATCCAGCTTCTCCGCCAGTCCGTGGTCCTGCGTGGTCACGCAGTGCAGCGGATCGCCCTCGCCCAGCTCGACCCGATGCAGGACCGGGGCGAGGTCCAGGCCCTTCGCCTTCCAGTGATCGACAGCCTGCCGGGTGCGCAGCACCTCGACGTGGCCGACCGCCTCCTCGATCGAGCGGAAGCCCAGCGCGGCGAGGTGCTCGCGCACCTCCTCGGCGATGAACTCGAAGAAGTTCACCACGAAGTCCGCATGACCGTTGTACTTCGCCCGCAGGTCCGGGTTCTGGGTGGCCACGCCCACCGGGCAGGTGTCCAGGTGGCAGACCCGCATCATCACGCAGCCGGAGACCACCAGCGGCGCGGTGGCGAAACCGAACTCCTCCGCGCCGAGCAGCGCAGCGATCACGACATCCCTGCCGGTCTTCAGCTGGCCGTCGACCTGCACGACGATCCGGTCCCGCAGGCCGTTCAGCAGCAGGGTCTGCTGGGTCTCGGCCAGACCGAGCTCCCATGGGCCGCCGGCGTGCTTGAGCGAGGTCAGCGGCGCCGCGCCGGTGCCGCCGTCGTGGCCGGAGATCAGCACCACGTCGGCCTTCGCCTTCGAGACGCCCGCCGCCACCGTACCGACGCCGATCTCGGCGACCAGCTTCACATGCACCCGGGCGCTCGGGTTGGCGCACTTCAGGTCGTGGATCAGCTGCTTGAGGTCCTCGATCGAGTAGATGTCGTGATGCGGCGGCGGCGAGATCAACCCGACGCCCGGCGTCGAGTGCCTGGTCTTCGCCACCCACGGGTACACCTTCTGGCCGGGCAGCTGGCCACCCTCGCCGGGCTTGGCGCCCTGGGCCATCTTGATCTGGATGTCGGAGGCATTGGTCAGGTAGTCGCTGGTCACTCCGAATCGGCCGGACGCGACCTGCTTGATCGCACTGCGCCGCTCCGGATCATGGAGCCGGTCCACGTCCTCGCCGCCCTCACCGGTGTTGGACTTGCCGCCCAGCCGATTCATCGCGATCGCGAGGGTCTCGTGCGCCTCCCTGCTGATCGAGCCGTAGCTCATCGCGCCGGTGGAGAACCGCTTCACGATCTCGCTGACCGGCTCGACCTCATCGATCGGCACGGGTGCGCGGCCGGCGTCGAACTCCAGCAGGCCACGCAGCGTCATCAGCCGCTTCGACTGGTCGTCCACCCGCGCCGTGTACTGCTTGAACACGTCATAGCGGCCCTGCCTCGTGGCGTGCTGCAGCCGGAACACGGTCTCGGGATCGAACAGGTGCGGCGGGCCCTCGCGGCGCCACTTGTACTCGCCGCCGCCGGAAAGGGTGCGGTGCGGCAGCGGGATGCCGTCGGGCGGATAGGCCCGCTCGTGGCGCTTCAGCACCTCGGCGGCGATCTCGTCCAGCCCGATCCCCTCCACACGGCTCGTGGTCCCCGTGAAGTACCGATCCACCAGCTCGCTGGACAGCCCCAGCGCCTCGAAGATCTGGGCGCCGGTGTAGGACGCGATCGTGGACACGCCCATCTTGGACATGACCTTCAGCACGCCCTTGCCGAGGGCCTTGCGGACGTTGTACACCGCCTTGTCCGGGTCCACGTGCACGAGCCACTCGCGTCGGGCCAGGTCTTCCGCGGACTCGAAGGCGAGGTAGGGGTTTACGGCCGCTGCGCCGTAGCCGATCAGCAGCGCGACGTGGTGCACCTCCCGCACGTCGCCCGCCTCCACGATCAGCCCGACCTGGGTGCGGGTCTTCTCCCGGACCAGGTGGTGATGAATCGCAGCGGTGAGCAGCAGGGACGGGATCGGCGCGAGTTCCGCGTTGGAGTGCCGGTCGGAAAGGATGATCGTCCGGCATCCCCCGGCGATCGCCTCGCTGACCGCCTGGCACAGCTCGTCCAGCTTCGCCCTCAGCGCTGCGCCGCCGCCCTCGACCGGGAAGAGCCCGCGCACCACGTGCGTGTCGTACTCCGGCCGCGAGCCGTCCCGGTTGATCCGGACCAGCTTCGCCAGCTGGTCGGAGTCGAGGATCGGGTACCCGATCACGATCTGCTTGCAGGAGTCCGGCGTCGGCTCGAGCAGGTTCCCCTCGGGGCCGAAGGTCGCAGACAGCGAGGTGACCAGTTCCTCCCGGATCGCGTCCAGCGGCGGGTTGGTGACCTGCGCGAACAGCTGGGCGAAGTAGTCGAACAGGAGCCGCGGACGGTCGCTCAGCACGGCGACGGGAGTGTCCGAACCCATCGAGCCGATCGGCTCGATGCCGGTGTTCGCCATCGGCGCGATGATCATCCGCTGCTCTTCGTGGGTGTAGCCGAACACCTGCTGGCGTCGGGTCACCGAAGCGTGGCTGTGGACCACGTGCTGCTGCTCTGGCAGGTCGTCGAGATCGACGCGGCCCTGCTCCAGCCACTCCGAGTAGGGGTGCTCTGCGGCCAGTGTCGCCTTGATCTCGTCGTCGTTGATCAGCCGGTGCTGCTCCAGATCGACCAGGAGCATCCGGCCCGGCTTCATCCGACCCTTCTCGACCACCTTCGCCGGCTCGATGTCCAGCACGCCGGCCTCCGAGGCGAACACCACGAGGCCGTCGTCGGTGACCCAGTAGCGGCCCGGCCGCAGACCGTTGCGGTCGAGCACGGCACCGATCAGGGTCCCGTCAGTGAAGGTGACCGACGCCGGCCCGTCCCACGGCTCCATCATCGATGCGTGGAACGAGTAGAACGCGCGGCGCGCGGCGTCCATCTCGGTGTGGTTCTCCCATGCCTCCGGAATCATCATCAGCACGGCGTGCGGCAGCGAGCGGCCGCCGAGGTGGAGCAGCTCGAGCACCTCGTCGAACGAGGCTGAATCCGACCCGCCCGGAGTGCAGATCGGGAAGACCCGGCTCAGGTCGCCCTCGATCAGGTCGGTGGCAAGCAGGGCCTCCCTGGCCCGCATCCAGTTCCGGTTGCCCTTGACCGTGTTGATCTCGCCGTTGTGCGCCATCAGGCGGTACGGGTGGGCGAGCTCCCAGGCAGGGAACGTGTTCGTCGAGAACCGGGAGTGCACCAGAGACAGGGCGCTCTCGACCCGCTCGTCCAGCAGTTCGGGGAAGACCTGCGGCAGCTGTTGGGTGGTGAGCATGCCCTTGTAGACCGTGGTGCGGCCGGACAGCGAAGCGAAGTAGACCCCCGCCTCGGTGCGGGCGCGCTGCCGCAGCGGGTACACCGCGCGGTCCAGCGCGAGGCCGGTGTCGAGGGCGACGGTAGACACGAAGAACTGCTCGAAGTGCGGCATGTTCCGTGCCGAGATCGGGCTCAGGGTCGAGTCGTCGGTGGGTACCGGGCGCCAGCCGTGGATGACCAGCTTCTCCTCGGTGGCCAGGAACTCGATGGTGCGCTTCGCCGAGGCGCGGGCGACCGGTTCGGTGGGCAGGAACGCCATGCCCATCGCGTAGTGCCCGGGCTCGGGAAGGTCGAAGTCGACGACCTGGCGCAGGAATCGGTCCGGCACCTGCAGCAGCATCCCGGCACCATCGCCGGCCGCGGCGTCGGCCCCGGTCGCGCCCCGGTGGTCGAGGTTCTCCAGAGCGGTCAGGCCCTTGGCGACGATGTCGTGGCTGGCTTCCCCGCTCAGCTGCGCGACGAAGGCCACCCCGCAGGCGTCGTGCTCGAAAGCGGGGTCGTAGAGGCCCTCCCCGGGCCTGCCGGGCATCGTCATCAACGCCATCTGATCACTCCCATCTGCGCGAGCGCGCGGGGCCGGTGCAGCCGGATCGGCCGACACGCCGACGGTGCACGCTTGGGGGGCGAGCCTACCTGACTCGGCCTTTCGCCCCGATCGTGCCGACTGAATCATGGACGCACCCGGTTACGGCGGTGTGTCCGGACCGGTGCGTGGACGAGGACTCCTGCCGGGACGGCGGCTCAGCACCGGCCGATACTGCGGCCGCTGAACGGCCCGACCAGCCACCGGTCCGACTCGCTGGTGAGGGCATAGGTGAGCCGCCACACGCGGCACCGGGTCTCGCCGGCGGAGGTCGACTCGGTCAGGTTCACCACCACCGTCGCGGACCCGGAGCTCCCCGACGCGCGGGCCGTCTCGAGGTACCCGTCGCTGTACTGGGCACCCGCCATCTTCGCCGACCAGCGTTCGAAGCTGCCCTTCACCTGCTGCCCGCGAGCGTTGAGCCGTCGCCACGCCCCGGCGAAGTCGGCCCCGTTCACCGCGAGCCAGAACGCGTCCAGGGCTTCGAGGGCATCAGCCGCCCCCGCTGGGGCGGTGTCGAGGTTCTTGATCACGTGGTTCACCGAGTCGGGGTCACAGGTGTTCACCGCCGAGGTGTTCGTCCGCCACTGCTCCACGAGATCGGCGAATTCGCCCGGCTGTACCGCGTAGCCCGCACCCTGCGCCGGGACGACCCTGCCCTCGCTGCTGCTGTAGGTCAGCGCCTGCGAGCTCGCCACCCCGACGACCCGGCCGTCCGGCCCAAGAACCGGGCCGCCGCCGTAGCCGGGGTCCGTGGCCAGGTCCGTGACCAGCATGCCCTCGCGCTGGATGTTGCCGCCTTCCCCGGTGACGATGCCGGTTCCGTCCAGTCCGGTCACCGCGCCCGTCGCCACCTGCAGGTCCGTGGAGGCCTGCGGAAACCCGAGGACAGCCACCTGGTCGCCCGCCTTCGGCGGCGTCTCGGCGAAGGACAGTGTCGAGTCCGCACTGCTGTCGAGCCAGAGCAGGGCCACGTCCGTCCGCGGGTCGAAGCCCAGCACGTGCGCCTCTCCACTGGACGCGTCCGAGCTGACCTGGAATCCCCGCTGGTACTCCACCACGTGCGCCGCGGTGACCAGAAGGTGCTCGTCGATCGCGAGGCCGGCCGCCACCACCCCTGACGCAGACGAGGAGCAGCTGGTCGTCTGGATCCGGAACACCGCTCCACGGGAACGGTCGACCACGGCGCTCCAGTCGACTGCCGCTGCGGCGGAGGCCTGCGCCGCGGAGGGCGCTCCGCTGACCGTGACCGTCACGGTCACCGTGGGCAGGATCGAGCCACTGCAGCCGGCAAGGGTCGCGCAGAGAAAGGTGATCGTGCCCAGCCTGGCCCATTGCCGCATCACGCGCCGACCGTACCGCCGACGACGCCCGGACGGTGGGCGATACCGCGGATCACGCCCCGGGCGGGTCCTCAGCGGATTCCGGATCAGGGGTAGCTCCAGGGGATTCGCCGGCGTCGACAGTGCTGACGGAGGGGTCGGTTTCAGCGTCGGCCCCGCCCGGCGTCCCGGTGTCGCCGGAGGGCTGCTCCGCCGCGGGAGCGCCGAACTCGACGACCTCCTCGCGTCCGGGACGGTGGCGATGCAGCCACAGCAGCAGGACGATGCCGACGAGGCAGATCAGCATCGCCATGGCGGCATTGAACCTCAACGGTCCGAAGATGTCGTAGGAGTAGTCGAGCCGCATGCTCTCGGTGAAGGTGCGGCCGAATCCGTACAGCGCGATGTAGAGCGCGAAGACCTTGCCTCGGCCGAGCTGGAACCGCCGGTCCGCCCAGAGCAGCACGCCGGCGGTGGACAGGTCCCAGATCGCCTCGTAGGCAAACGTGGGATGGAAGGTCGCGTACTGCTCGTAGCCCGGGACGCGGTGCGCAGGGTCGATCTCCAGACCCCACGGCAGGGTCGTGGGCCAGCCGTACAGCTCCTGGTTGAACCAGTTGCCGAACCTGCCGATCGCCTGCCCGACCGCGATGGCGGGCGCGAGGGCGTCGGCAAGAGCCGCGAACGCGATCTGTTGCCGTCGCGCCGCCAGCCAGGCAGCCAGGGCGCCGAAGCCCACCGCGCCGTAGATCGCGATCCCGCCCTGCCAGATGGCGAACGCCGTCCACGGGTTGATGCCGGGGCCGAAGTAGTCACCGAGGTGCGTCATCACGTGGTAGAACCGCGCCCCGACGATCCCGATCGGGATCGCCCACAACAGCACGGTCTCGAAGCTCTCGGTGCGGCCGCCGCGCGCGCGCCAACGTCGCACGCCCATGGTCCAGGCCACGATGATCCCCGTGATCAGGCACAGCGCGTAGATGTGCACGGTCAGCGGACCGATCTGGAAGTAGCTGATCGGCGGGCTCGGGATGAACAAGGTCACAGGCCCATCCTTATCGGGAGGTCAAGCATCGTGTCGAGCCCGGCGCACGCCCGAGGCGAGGTCGGCGAGCACCGCACGGAGGCCGGAGAGATCGTCGGGATTGCCGTCGGCCTCGGCCGCCAGCATCGGTTTGATGAACGCCGAACCCACGATCACCGCGTCCGCATAGCCGAGCACGTCGGCCGCCTGGTCACCGGTCGACACGCCCAGGCCGACACCCACCAGGGTCTGCGGCGACAGGGCCCTGATCCGGGCGACCAGCTCCGGCGCGGCCGTCGGGCTCGCCGACCGCGTCCCGGTCACGCCCATCACTGCCGTCGCGTAGACCCACCCGCGGCAGGCCCGCGTCGTGGACGCGATCCGCGAGTCGGTCGAGGACGGCGAGACCAGGAAGATCCGGTCGAGCCCATGCGCATCGGAGGCGTCCATCCACTCGGCGGCCTCGTCGGGGATCAGGTCGGGAGTGATCAGTCCGGAGCCGCCGGCGTTGGCCAGATCGCGGGCGAAGGCCTCGACTCCGTACCGGTCGACGAGGTTCCAGTAGGTCATCACGACAGCCGGTGTCCCGGTCGAGCGGACGGCCTCGACCGCAGCGAACACGTGCCGGGTGCGGACCCCGCGGGCGAGCGCCCGCGTCCCGGCCTGCTGAATCACCGGCCCGTCCATCATGGGGTCCGAGTACGGCAGGCCCACCTCGACCAGATCGACACCGGGCCCGTCCCCGCCCTCGCCGCACAGCGCCTTCAGCGCGGTCAGCGATCCCGGCACGGACGGGTAACCGACCGGCAGGTAGCCGACCAGGGCACCGCGGCCCTCCTCCGACGCACGGCGGAACGCGGAAGCGGAGGAATCCGGACCGGGCTGGACGGAAACGGAACCGTCCCCTTCTCGTCCGGCCACGGGTTCGGTCGCGCTCATGCCGCACCTCCGGTCGCCGAGTCCGGCTTGCCGGTGAGGCCGAAGTAGGAGATGGCGGTGTCCACGTCCTTGTCACCGCGTCCCGAAAGGCACACCACGATCGTCGGCTCGGCGTCCGGCTGCTCGACGGCGAGCCGCTGCCCCAGCCGGATCACCCCGGCGAGGGCGTGGGCCGACTCGATGGCCGGCAGGATGCCCTCGGTCCGCGTCAGCAGTTCGAGGGCTGCCATCGCCTCGGCGTCGGTCACCGCCTCGTAGGTCGCCCGGCCGGTGGAGGCCAGCCACGAGTGCTCCGGCCCGACCCCCGGGTAGTCGAGGCCAGCGGAGATGGAGTGCGACTCCATGGTCTGGCCGTCGGCGTCCTGGAGGATGTAGGTGCGCATCCCGTGCAGCACCCCGACCGAGCCGCCCTGGATCGCGGCAGCGTGGCGTCCCGTCTCCACCCCGTCACCGCCGGCTTCGAAGCCGTACAGCGCCACCTCGGGCAGATCGATGAAGTCGGCGAAGGAGCCCATCGCGTTCGAGCCGCCACCCACACACGCCGCGACCCCGTCGGGAAGGCGGCCGAACCGGGCCAGCATCTGCTCCCGGATCTCGGTGCTGATCACCCGCTGGAACTCCTTCACCATCTTCGGGAACGGGTGCGGACCCGCAACGGTGCCGATCAGGTAGTGGGTGTTGTCCACGCTGGCGACCCAGTCGCGCATGGCCTCGTTCATCGCGTCCTTGAGCGTCTGGCTGCCGGACTCGACCGCGATCACCTCTGCGCCGAGCAGCTGCATGCGGGCGACGTTCAGGGCCTGCCGGTCGGTGTCGAGGCGGCCCATGTAGACGCGGCACTCCATGCCCAGCAGCGCGGCGGCGGTCGCGGTCGCCACGCCGTGCTGGCCGGCGCCGGTCTCCGCGATCACCCTCGTCTTGCCCATCCGCCGGGTCAGGAGCGCCTGCCCGAGCACGTTGTTGATCTTGTGCGAACCTGTGTGGTTCAGGTCCTCGCGCTTGAGCAGGACCCTCACGTTCCCGCAGTGCCGACTGAACCGGGGCGCGTCGGTGAGCGGCGTCGGGCGCCCGGAGTAGTTGCGGCGCAAGTCGTCGAGCTCGCGCCAGAACGACGCGTCCCCCATGGCGGTGTCGAACTCGGCCTCGAGCTGGTTCAGTGCAGCGACGAGCGCCTCAGGGACGTAGCGGCCACCGAAGAGGTCGTAGTGGCCGCCCGCATCGGGCAGCGTGGAAGGCATCACGCCCCTATTCACTCACACTCTCAGCGTGCAGTCATGCCAGCGCTCGCAGCGCGGCCACTGCCGCTCGCGGGTCCCCGTGCCGGACGAGCAGCTCGCCCACCAGCACGGCATCGGCTCCGGCCGACCGCATCCGGGCGGCGTCCGCGGTGCTGAGGATGCCGGACTCGGCCACCTTCACCGGACCGGGCCCGATCAGCTCAGCAAGTTCTTGGAAATGGCTCAAGTCGACCTCGAGGGTCTTGAGGTTGCGGTTGTTCACGCCGATCAGCTCCGCGCCCGCGTCCAGCGCACGGTGCACCTCGTCAGCCGTGTGCGTCTCCACCAGGCAGGTGACGCCGAGTTGCCCGGCAAGGGCGAGGAAGGCCTTCAGCTGGGCCTGGCTCAGCGCAGCGACGATCAGCAGGGCCAGGTCGGCGCCGGCCGCGCGGCCTTCCCACAGCTGGTACTCGGTGACAACGAAGTCCTTGCGCAGCACGGGGGTGCGCACGGCAGCGCGCACCGCGGCCAGGTCGGCCAGGCTGCCGCCGAACCGGCGAGACTCGGTGAGCACAGAGATCGCGGACGCACCACCGGCCGCGTACTCGGTCGCGAGCGCTGCCGGGTCGCCGATCGCGGCGAGCGCTCCCTTGCTCGGGCTGGACCGCTTGACCTCCGCGATCACGCCCAGACCGGACGCACGGAGCAGGGGAAGCGGGTCGAGCGCTGGCTCCATCGTCTCCACGTGAGCGACCAGAGCCTCCAGCGGACGCCGGGCGCGGCGGACCTCGAGATCCTCGACAACACCGGCGATGATCTCGTCAAGTACCGTCATGTCAGGGCTGACCGTAGCCCATCCGCCGGAGCACGCCGCCCGTGACCAGGGACAGCACCAGGAGCACACCGGCCACCCAGATCAGGGTCCAGTTCGGCCCGAGCACGAACGCAACGGCCCCCAAGGTGAACGCAATGGCGGCAATGATGCTGCCGGCCCAGGCCGCGGGGGTACGGCCGTGGTGATAGTCCTTGGCGACAGTGCGCGTGGCCCGGTCAGCGCTTTCGATCATGCATCGCTCCCTCGAGTCAGGCTGTGGCTGCGGCGGTTGGTTGAAAACAAAACCAAACAAGTCTCCATATTGGCTGTTGGGCGCGAACACCGCTACCCCAGCTACCGAGGATTGCTGGTCATTCCTTATTGACTTCTCAGGAACCCGGGCGCTCCAGCCGCAGAAGCGCGCCCGCCTCGGCGACCGCATCGAGGACGGCGGCAGCCTTGTTGCGGCTCTCGGCATCCTCGTTGGCGGGCACGGAGTCCGCCACCACCCCTGCGCCCGCCTGTACGTAGGCGACACCCCGAGCCAGCAGGGCCGTGCGGATGGCGATCGCGGTGTCGGAGTCGCCGGCGAAGTCGAAGTACCCCACCACTCCCCCGTACAGCCCTCGGCGCGACACCTCCAGGCGGTCGATGATCTCCATCGCCCTCACCTTCGGCGCACCGGAAAGGGTCCCGGCCGGGAAGCAGCTCAATGTGGCGTCCAGCGCGGTGCGGCCAGGGGCCAGGGTGCCCTGAACGGCCGCCTCCAGGTGCATCACGTGGCTGTAGCGCCGCACCTTCATGAACTCGACCACCTCCACCGTTCCAGGCACGCAGACGCGGCCGAGGTCGTTGCGGCCGAGGTCGACCAGCATCAGGTGCTCGGCGGCCTCCTTCGCGTCGGCCAGGAGCTCGGCCTCGAGGCTGGCGTCCAGCGCTGCGGTGGCACCGCGGGGACGCGTCCCAGCGATCGGGTGGGTGGTGGCCCGTCCGCCGGTCACCTGCACCAGCGCCTCCGGGCTGGACCCGACGATCGAGAAGCCGTCCAGGCGGAGAAGGTAGAGGTAGGGGCTCGGGTTCGTCCGGCGCAGGACGCGGTACACATCCAGCGGGTCCGCAACGCACGGGGCCTCGAAACGCTGGCTAGGCACGATCTGGAACGCCTCGCCCGCCCGGATCTCCTCGATCGCCTCGGACACGGCCGCCTCGTATTCCGCCGACGTCCGCTGCCGGCGCACTGGCGCGGGCAGTGCGTCGCTGGCCCGGACAGCGACCAGGGGTTCGGCCGGACGCAGCAGCGCCGCGGCCATCGCCTGGACCCGCGCGCAGGCGTCGGCATACGCATCCTCGATATGCGCACCGGTGTCATCGAAGTTGATCGCGTTCGCCACCAGCCACACCTCGCCCGAGTGGTGGTCGAGCACCGCCATGTCCGAGACCAGCATCATCACCAGCTCCGGGATGCCGAGGTCGTCGGGGTTGCTGTCGGGCAGGTGCTCCATCCGGCGCACCACGTCGTAGCCGAGGTAGCCCACCATCCCCGACACCAGCGGCGGCAACTCCGGCTCGCGTGGGGTGTGCAGCATCCCCAGCGTCTGCGCCAGCACGCTCAACGGGTCACCGTCGCCGGGCAGGCCGGTGATCGGGCGCCCGCTGAACGCCCACCGCGCGGTGCCGTCCGCCTCGGTGAGGGTGGCCACGGCGTTCACGCCCACGAAGGAGTACCGCGACCAGACCCCGCCCCCTGCGGACTCGAGAAGGAAGGTGTTCGGGCGCTCGCCGCACAGCTGGTGGTACAGCCCGACCGGGGTGAAGTCGTCGGCCAGCAGGCGGGTGTACACGCTCACCACCCGGCGCGTCGCACCCGCGGCGAGGAAGCCGGGCAGGTCCGGGGTGATCTCGAGCCTCATCCGAGATCCTCCAGCAGCACCCGGGCGTCGAAGCAGGTGGTCGTCCCGGTGTGACAGGCCGGGCCGGTCTGGTCGACCCGCACCAGCACGGTGTCGCCGTCGCAGTCCAGGCGCACCTCGCGGACAACCTGGGTGTGACCGCTGGTCTCGCCCTTCACCCAGTACTCCTTGCGACTGCGCGACCAGTAGGTTCCGCGACGCGTGGCCAGGGTACGTCTCAGCGCCTCGTCGTCCATCCACGCCAGCATCAGCACGGCGCCGGACGTCGCGTCCTGCACCACCGCAGGCACCAGGCCGTCGGCATTCCGCTTCAACAGGGCTACCACCCGCGGGTCGAGCTCACTCACCCCGACATTGTGGCAGGCGCGTGGGTAGGGTTCCGGCATGAGCCAGCACCACCGCCCGTCCGACCAGCGCGCGGCCCTCTGCGACGCACTCGCCGCGGTCGACCCCACCGCCCCGACGCTGTGCGAAGGGTGGACGGCCCACCACCTCGCCGCACACGTCTGGCTGCGCGAGAACGACCCGGTCGCTGCCGCCGGCATCGTGGTCAAGCCCCTCGCCCTGCACACCGCCGAGCGGATCGAAGAGGTTCGCGCCGGGCAGCCCTACGCCCAGTTGGTGGACGCGATCCGTCGCGGCCCGGGCAGGTTGTCGCCGTTCCGGCTGCCGGGAGTTGAGGCGGCGGCGAACACGTTCGAGTTCTTCGTGCACTGCGAGGATGTCCGTCGAGGCGCAGGTGACCACACGCCCCGGCCCCGCGACGCAGCCCTGGAGAACCTCGCATGGCGGCGGGCTGCGAGCCTGGCGCGGTTCTCACTGCGCCGCTCACCCGTGGCGGTCTGGCTCGAGCGCGACGTCCCGCGCGGCGAGCCCGTGCGGATCGGACACGGCCCCGACATCGTCACCCTGAGCGGCCCGCCGAGCGAACTCGTGCTCTATCTGTTCGGACGCCGCGACGCCGCTCGCGTCCAGGTCTTCGGGGAGCCGGCGGCGATCGCGGCCATGATCCGGGCCGCCGACCTCTGAGCCGGACTCAGTCGGTGGTGGCGAGGTCCCGCTGGACGGCGGACGGCGACAGGCCGGTCGGCAGCAGCACCGTGGTGATCCGCTCGGGACCATCGACCTGAACCCACCACCGGTCCGCCACGGAGTCGATCATGGTCCCGCCCATGCCGGCGCCTGGAGGCTGGTCCGCCACGGCCCTGCCGCCGGTTTCCCGCACCCTGATCCGCACGAGGTCGGAGTCGGCCGCATCCATCGTCACTTCGGCGCCGGTCGCGCCGCCGTGCCGCGCTGCGTTCAGCAGCAGCTCCCGAACCACCTCGACACCGGCATCGCCGGAGTCGGGGTCCGCGTCCAGCCGGGCGCGCGCCGCCTGGTCGATGACCAGGCGCACCGGCATGATGCCCGCCCAGACGCCGGCCACCCGCTCCAACCGGTCGCTCGCCGAACCAGGGCTCCTGCTGTCCACCTGCCCTGCGGCCTGCATCGCGTCACGGACCTGGTCGATCAGCCGGACGTCAAGGATCCCGCTCGCCGCGTACTCCGCCCTGGTCCGCTGAAGCAGCAGGATGGCCGCGGTGAGGTTCGCCTGAACCCGTCCGTGCAGCGAGAGTGAGAGCCGGCGGCGCCGCGCCCACAGCTGCTGGCGGGTCCGGCTCAGGCTGCGGCCGATGAGGTTCACCACCCGCCGCGCCTGCGCGGACTCCGCGCGAAGCTGGGCTCCCGCGGCGGCCGCCCCACCGGCGATGGCGGCATAGACGGCCGGGAACAGGTGCGCGCTCAGAGGTATCTCGATCCCGGCCCATGCATCCTGCACGAGCGTGACCAGGCCCACAACGAGCAGGGCCAGGTAGACCGCCAGGGTGACCGCGACCGCCACGGAGCGACGCAGGCGCGGCAGCAGCGGGGCCAGCCACACCGCAGCGACCGCCAGCGATCCGATCTGGATCGTCAGCCCCTCCGCGGAGTGCAGCGCGACCAGCCCGCGCTGTTCCGGCGAGGCCACCGCCAGGTCGGCCAGCACGACCGGGATCGCCAGGAGCGCCACCACGGCCGGCTGAAACGGTCGCGCGACGGGCCAGCGCCGCATCATCGCACCCAGTCGCGCCTTCGTTGACGGCCACAACGGTGGCACCGGAACGGAGCGGAACTCGCTCGGCGGGAGGGCGAGCTCGTGGCTGGATGGCCGCACCTCCCGGTCGACCAGTCCGCCGATCCGGTCGATGCAGGAGTCGAGTTCGGCCTCGGTGAGGCCCCGCCGCAGACGATTGCTCACCTCAGCGATGGCTGCCCGCGTCCGCACCACGAGCGCGCTCAGGTGCACATCGGTCTCGCACAGGACCGCCGCGGTGGTCGCCCGGGTCGCCAACAGCTGTCGGTAGGCGGTTTCCAGCCGCATCCGCTGGCCGGCAGCGCGGTTCAGCCACTCCAGCAGCCCGGCGGACACGGTGAACCACACGATCGCCCCGCACACCCGGGGCGGCAGTTGCTGGAGCCAGAGCATCCAGGACGGGTGGGGGTTCGCGGCCACCAGGACGCTCGTCCGAACCACACCGCAGAGCGCGAACACCGCCAGCACGGTCGCGGGGCGAGGGTGGGACTCCGACGCCGCAGATCCGATCCGGGTGAGCAGCATCAGTGCAAGCGAGCCCACCACGACCTGGGTCGCAAGGGCGATGGTGACTGCGCCGGCCGGTTCGAGGTCGTGGCGCAGGTTGAAGGCCAGATCGGAGAGGAACATGCCACCGTTGGCGATCAGCATGCCCAGCGTGTCCGGAGGGCGGCCGCGGAGAGAGACCCTCAGCGCGGTCGCGAGCCGGCGCAGGCGAGCCCCCACGGCGACGTCCATCGGCTCAGGTCGGGCTCGGCCCGTGCCGGAAATAGATCCTGGCCAGTTGCACCCTGGGGTTCGCGCCTCCACCCCTGACCACGCCCAGTCGGTTGATCAGGCGCTGGACGATCTGCTCGACACCGTGGGGCGAGGTTCCCCGGCGGGCGCCGATCTCGGCGTTGGACAGGCCCGAGGCGACCAGTCGTAACACCTCGAGCTGGTCCTTGCTGAGGCCGCTCAGCAGGTCCTCCGTCGTGGCGTCGTCCCGGCGTGGCGGATGATCGGCGAGGACCTCCTCGATCGTCTCGAGCAGGGTTCCGGCGTCCCGGAGCGAACGCTTGTGCAGGTAGGCGGCGCGCGAGGGGATCCGGGAACGGTCCACGCCCACCACGACGGGAGACGCGGCGTTCGTGAGTACCACGAGCGCGACCCAGGGCGTCGCCCGCTCGGTGTAGGCGAGCACCTCCGCTCCGCCGGGCCCGTCACCGAGATCGAGATCCACGACCAGCGCGTCCGGATCGAAATCACGCAGTGCCGCTATGGCCAGGTCGGCCGAGTCGACGCCGCGGGCGACGAACCCGGCTGCCGCTAGTACCGAGGTCACCAGTGACTGTGTGAGTGGCTCATCCTCGACCACAACCACGCGTCGCGCCACGCCGGTCGTCGCCGCCTCCATGAGCAATCCCCTCCGCGTCGGGCGCCCACCCGCCGCGAGGAAATCCTCGCACCGCGGTCCCCGCACGGGTGGCGCGCCGCGCAGACGAGAGGATAACCGCTTGCCACAGCAGCTGCGGCGAGGCTCTGCCACATACTTGACCCCATGAACGCAACGGCCAGCGTGATTCGAACCCCTCCGGCCGCCGGCCAGCGTTCAGAAACCGGTGACTGCGGCGCTGCCCTGCTCCCCTCCGCGGGCAGCGCCCTCACCGGGTCGGCACGGTCGATCACGACACCCTCGCACCGAATCCCCAGCGGCAACACCCCGCTCGCCCCCCGCCCGGCCGCCACCGGGAACAGCGGATTCGGCCACGGGTCCACCCGGACGACCTGACCGTCGAGGAAAGGGCCGCGACGTCACCTCCGCCGGTGATGCCGCGGCCCTTCTTCATGTCCTCCACGTGGGCGCCTCCAGGGCAGCCGTAACGAAGCTGACACAATGTCGCCCATGCGCGTCTACAACTTCTCCGCAGGCCCCGCCATGCTCCCGCTCGCCGCCCTCGAGGCCGCCCGATCGGAACTCACGGACTGGCAGGGTTCGGGGATGTCGGTGATGGAGGTCTCCCACCGGGGCAAGGCCTTCGTCGAGTGTGCGGCGCAGACCGAGGCGCTGCTGCGGGAGCTCATGGCGGTGCCCGACAACTACAAGGTGCTGTTCCTGCAGGGAGGTGCGTCCGGGCAGTTCGACGCGATCCCGATGAACCTCGCGGCCGAGGGCGACCCGGTCGCGTTCCTGAACACCGGCCAGTGGTCCAGCAAGGCCATCAAGGCCGCGAAGAAGCAGGGCCTGGTCGTGGACGTGCTCGCCGACGAGGCAGCCTCGAACTACACCACCACGCCCGCCGAGGGCAGCTTCAGCGTCGACGCCGGCGCGAAATACCTGCACTACACGCCGAACGAGACCATCGGCGGCGTCGAGTTCGGCTACGTGCCGGACACCGGCGACGTACCGCTGGTCGCCGACCTCAGTTCGACGATCCTCTCCCGGCCGATCGACGTGTCGAGGTTCGGCCTGATCTACGCGGGCGCCCAGAAGAACATGGGCCCGTCCGGCCTGTGCGTGGTGATCGTGCGCGACGACCTGCTCGGACGGGCGCGTCCGACCACCCCGGCGATCTGGGACTACCAGGCCATGGCGGACGCCGACTCCATGCTGAACACCCCGCCCACTTTCGGCATCTACCTGCTCGGCAAGATCCTCGCCTGGGTGCAGGAGTCCGGAGGGCTGAGTGGGATGGGCGAGCGCAACCGCGCCAAGGCGGAGGCGCTCTACGGCTACATCGACGCCAGCGGCTACTACTCCAACCCGGTCGCGCTCGACTCGCGCTCGTGGATGAACGTTCCCTTCCTGCAGGCCAACCCCGATCTCGACAAGACCTTCGTGTCCGAGGCTGCGGCCGCAGGCCTGACCAGTCTGGCCGGGCACCGCTCGGTCGGCGGCATGCGCGCCAGCATCTACAACGCCATGCCGCTCGACGGCGTGCAGGCACTGATCGACTTCATGACCGACTTCGAGCGCCGCAACGGCTGAGGAACAGATGACCTTCACGATCAAGACCCTCAACGCGATCAGCCACACCGGGCTCTCCCGGCTGCCCAAAGAGGAGTTCGAGGTCTCCTCCGAGATCGAGAACCCGGACGCCATCATGCTCCGCTCGGCCAGCCTGCACGGCGTGGAGATCCCCACCTCCGTGCTCGCCGTCGCCCGAGCCGGGGCCGGCACCAACAACATCCCGATCGCCGAGTACTCCGCGAAGGGCATCCCGGTGTTCAACACCCCGGGTGCCAACGCGAACGCGGTCAAGGAACTCGTAGTGGCGGCTCTGTTCCTTGCCGCGCGCAACATCGTGCCCGCCGCCGCGTTCGCGCACCGGCTCGAGGGCGACGCCGCGTCCATGGACAAGGCGGTGGAGTCGGGCAAGAAGAACTACGTCGGCTTCGAGTTGCCCGGACGCACCCTCGGCGTGATCGGCCTCGGCGCCATCGGGGTCGAGGTGGCGAACGCCGCCACCGCCCTCGGCATGCGGGTGCTCGGCTACGACCCGGGCATCACGGTCGAGCACGCGTGGAAGCTGAGCTCGTTCGTCGAGCACGTGACCAACCTCGACCAGTTGCTCAAGCGGGCCGACATCATCACGTTGCACGTCCCGCTGGTCGACGGCACCCGCGGCTTCATCGGGGCCGCGGAGCTGGAGACGATGCGAAGGTCGGCAGTCCTGATCAACTTCGCCCGCGGCCCGATCGTGGACGAGGCCGCCGTCGTGAGCGCGCTGGAGAGCGGCCAGCTCCGCGCCTACATCTGCGACTTCCCCTCTCCCGCCCTGAACAAGCGCGACAAGGTGGTCACCCTGCCGCACCTGGGCGCCTCCACCAACGAGGCCGAGGAGAACTGCGCACGGATGGCGGCCGACGAGCTGCGGGAGTTCCTCACCGAAGGCACGATCCTGAACTCGGTGAACTTCCCGAACGCTTCGCTGGCGCGTTCCGAGGGCACCAGCCGGATCGCGATCGCCAACAGCAATGTCCCGAACATGGTCGGCCAGATCTCCACACTCCTCGCCGGGGCGGGCCTGAACATCGCCGACCTGCTGAACAAGTCCCGCGGCGAGCTCGCCTACACCCTCGTCGACGTGGATGGTTCCGTGCCCGAGACCGTGATGGCACAGATCCGTTCGATCGAGGGTGTGCTGTCGGCACGCCTGATCAACTGAGCGACTGTCACCCGTCCGGGCGTCGCCCGTCCGGGGTCTGACGCCCACCAACGCCCCGCCACTACGGTGTTCGATGTTTTGTCGATGAGATCCGTGGGAGGGGCCCAGGATGGATCACGAACGTACTGCCGCGCGCTGGCTCGGCCATGCCCTGCTGGCGGCCGTGCTCGCGGCCGGATTGGCCGCGCTCGCGCCCGGCACGGCCCGGGCGGCCGGCGCCACCGAGCCGTTCGACGGCGGAGCGCTGAGCCGTCCCGACCCGTCGTCCGGGGCGACGACGGTGCCCGACCTCGCCTCGATCGCGACCTCGCGCTCCCAGCGAACCGGCACTCGTCACGGCCTGTCCACGACGTCGGGGACCACGCTCCCCTCCCCCACCGGAGCGATCACGGGCCGGGTGAGCGGGCCGGAGGGCAAGTCCCTCGCGGACGCCTACGTCGGCGCCTACTCGCGGGCCAGCGAGCAGTGGGCCCAGATCGTCACCACCGACGCCGACGGCGCATACTCCCTGAACGGCCTGCCCGCCGGCAGTTACGTGCTCTGCTTCCAGGGCCCCGACGGCAGCGACCTCGCCCGGGAGTGCTGGAGCAATGAGCCCATCCTCGTGGACAGCGACCGGTTCCTCGCGAATGCGGACGCGATCCGCGTCTGGCCCGGCCGGACCGTCACCGGACGCAACGCCCAACTCGAGCTCACCGGCCGGATCACCGGCTACGTCACCTTCGCCGGCAAGACCGTGCGCGAAGGCCTTCGGGTCTCCGCCTACCTGCGGCACGGAGGATGGCACTGGACCACCTATGCCCTGATCGACGCGGACGGCCACTTCGAGCTCACCGGACTGTTCCCCGGAACCTGGGCGCTGTCCCTCGACCAGTGCTGCGCGACGATCGAGGCCCGGGGCAACAGCAGCGCGTCGCTGGCCTGGATCGACTGGCGCGGACGTGTGCTCGCCACGGTTCACCCGTCCGTCTCCGGCACCCCGGTCGTGGGTGGGCTGCTCACCGCGAAGCCCGGCTCGGGTCGGTTCTCCGGCCTCGCGCTCAGCTACCAGTGGCTCCGCGACGGCGTCGAGATCCCGCAGGCCGTCGGCAAGATCTATCGGGTCGTCGACGAGGACGTGGACGCGGAACTCAGCGTGGTCGTCACCAGTTCGCGCAGCACCGACAATTCCTCGCAGACCGGCGTCTCCAGACCCACCCGGCGGGTCGCACGCACGGACACCCCCACCATCCAGGGCAGCGCGCAGACCGGGTCGACGCTGACCGCGGTGCCGGGCGAGTGGACCGATGGCACCAGCTTCGCCTACACCTGGTACGCCAACGGCAGAGCCATCAAGGGCGCCCACGCCGCCGAGTACGTCGTGCCGGTCAGCAAGGCCGGCACGCGCATCCGGGTGAAGGTCACCGGGACGCTCGCGGACCACCCGACCCTTTCCCGGACCAGTGCCTCCTCCGCACGGGTGATGCGCTGGACACGTCCGCTCGTCACCGGAACCCCGGCAGTGGGAACCACCCTCCGGGCGCGCAGGGGGACCTGGACCGGGAAGGCCTCCTTCCACTACCAGTGGCTGCGCGACGGCGCACCGATCCCCGCGGCCACCCGGACCACCTATCGGCTCACCACCGACGACCTCGGTACCCAGGTGACGCTCAGGGTCACCGGGACGCGCTCGGGCTACGCCACCGTGGCCGTCGACAGCGAATCCACGGGGCGGGTCGCCCTTGCCGGCGGACCCACGGTGATGGGTGTCGCCGCCGTCGGGGAGGACCTCACCGCGGACACCGGCCTGTGGACCGAGGGCACCAGCTTCAGCTACGAGTGGCTCGCCAACGGCCGGCTGGTCGCCGCATCGTCCAGCGGGAACGGCTACCGCCCTTCCGCGGCTGACGCGGGCAAGCGGATCATCGTCCGGGTCACCGGGACACTCGACGGCTACGCAACTGTGACCCGCACCAGCCCCGCGACCGGGAGGGTTGCTGGCGCGACTGGCTAAGGTCGCGGCATGGAACTCGTCATCGATGTCTTCGTCGTCCTGCACCTGCTCGGCATGGCCGCGATCCTTGGCGGCTGGCTCGCCATGCGACTCGGCGCGCCCCGCGGCCTCGTCCCCCTGGTCTGGGGCGCGCGTGCCCAGCTCATCATCGGGCTCATCCTGGTCGCGCTCAACGAGCTGAACCATGAGGAACTCAACAACACCAAGATCGGCGTGAAGCTCGTGGTTACCCTCGCCGTCGTGGCCTGCGCGGAGATCGCCCGCGCCCGCACGAAGAAGGGCACCGACCAGCCCACCCTGGTGAACGTCGCGTTCGCCCTGGCCCTGGTCAACGTGCTCGTCGCAGTGCTCTGGCAGACCGGATCCTGACCCCGTAGCCGAACGCCTCCGTTGCTGTCGACTGCCCCTGCCCAGGCGGGGGGTCGACCGCAGCGGAGGCGTTCGACGGTGGGGGTGCGCCTCAGGCGCTGGCCAGCCACTGGCGGGCGAGCCTGATCCGCGCCTCCACCTGCTCGGTCGTCGCCGTGGCCAGCGGCGGTCCCCCGGCTTCCCGCCGCAGCCCCGCGTGAACGTGGCTGTGCGGCACGCCCCTCAGCCGGGCCACCTGCGACACCAGGCTGTTCAGCTCCCTGCGCCGGCCCTCGAGGGCCCGGAACAGGCTGACCTCCTCCGAGACCCGCTCCCGCTTCTCGCGACGGCTCGCCCGGGCGAGCTGCCGGCGCTGCCGGTCGGCCAGCAGGGTCGCCACCTGGTCGGCCTCCAGCAGCCCGGGCAGGCCGAGGTAGTCGGCCTCATCCGCGCTGGTCGGCTCGGCCTGCATGCCGTAGGCGCGGGCGTCGAACAGCACATGGTCGAAGACAGCGTTCGCCTCCAGCGTCTCCTGCTCGCCCTCCAGATCGGCCGTCCGTCGGGTGCGGTTGGCCTCGGCGAGCATCGCCTCCTCCTCGCCCCACAGGTCGTCGGCGTGCTTCGGGCGCCCGAGCACGTGGTCGCGCTGGCGTTCGAGCGCACCGGCGTGGGCGAGCAGGATCGGGACGGTGGGCAGGAACACGCTGGCCAGCTCACCGCGACGACGACTGCGCACGAACCGTCCGACTGCCTGGGCGAAGAACAGCGGCGTCGAGGTGGCGGTGGCGTAGACCCCGACCGCGAGTCGCGGGACGTCCACTCCCTCCGACACCATCCGCACCGCCACCATCCACCGGGCCTCCGACGCGCCGAACTGCTCGATTCGCCGGCTCGCGCCGGGATCGTCGGACAGCACGAGCGTCGGCTGTTCACCGCTGATCGATCCGAGGGCCCGCGCATAGGCGCGGGCCTGTCTTTGATCGGTGGCGATCACCAGGCCTCCCGCGTCCGGCACGTGCCGGCGAACCTCCTCCAGCCTGCGGTCGGCGGCCCGCAGCACGGCAGGCATCCACTCCCCCGCGGGGTCGAGCGCGGTGCGCCAGGCCTGCGCGGTGACGTCCTTGGTGAGCGGCTCGCCCAGGTTCACGGCCAGCTCTTCGCCCGCGCGCGTCCTCCACCGCATCCCGCCGCCGTAGGCAAGGAACACGACCGGACGCACCACATGGTCGCGCAGCGCCTCGGCGTAGCCGTAGGTGTAGTCGGGGACGGAGCGCCGGATGCCGTCGGACTCCTCGGCGTAGCGGACGAACGGGATCGGGGTCGCGTCGGACCGGAACGGGGTGCCGGTCAGCGACAAGCGGCGGGTGGCGAGGGCGAACGCCTGCCCGACCGCCTCGCCCCAGCTCAGCGCGTCTCCGGCGTGATGCACCTCGTCGAAGATCACCAGGGTCCTCGCGCTGGCGGTGCGCGCCTCGTAGGCGAACGTCGCAGCAGCCACCCCCGCGTAGGTCACGGCCTGGCCCTGGAACTGCCGCGATCGTCCCCTCCGGCTGCCGCCAAGGCCCGGGTCGAGATGCAGGCCGACCTTCGCCGCCGCGTCGGCCCACTGCACTTTCAGGTGTTCCGTCGGCGTCACCACGATCACCTGCTCGACGGTGCGGGCCTCCAGCAGGTCGGTGGCCACCCGCAGCGCGAACGTGGTCTTGCCTGCGCCGGGCGTTGCCACGGCCAGGAAGTCGCGCTGGCCGAGCTCGCGATAGCGGGACAGCGCCTCAACCTGCCAGGCCCGCAGCCGTGCCGCCGTGCCCCAGGCGGCCCGTCCCGGATAGGCCGGGGACAGGTCGTCGATCGGCACGGCTCACCTCCCCGGGCGTCGCTTGAGCAGCAGGACCGCGAGCCCGATCCCGACCAGGTCGGCCAGGGCGTCGAAGGGGTCACCATCCCGGTACGGGATGAACCGCCACTGCACCAGCTCGCTCACCACAGCGTGGACGGCGAACACCCCTGCGACCAACCCGACACGCCGGGTGAGCCGGCCGAACAAGTACACCGGTACCCCGAAGACCAGGACGTGAACGGCCTTGTCGGCGCCCGGTAGCCAGGGCAGCTCGAGACCGCCGCCCGGGCTGCCGGGAAGGTAGACGGCGACCAGCTGGACGACCAGCGCCAGCCCGGCGAGGGTGGGCAGCCACCCTCTTCCGGCGGCGCCGCCTCCCGGCCGCGGCGCGGCCGTCCCCCTCGTGGCGTCCCCTCCCGCGACGTGGCGTGAGGGGGGCTCGACGGACGTGCGATCCTCAGGCAAGCTTCGCCAGGATCAGTTCCCGCACGCGGCCGGCGTCCGCCTGGCCCCGCATCTGCTTCATCACCTCGCCGATCAGGGCGCCGGCCGCCTGCACCTTGCCGGCCCGGATCCGCTCGGCAACATCGGGGTTCGCGGCGATCGCCGCGTCCACCGCTGCCGACAGCGCGCCGGCATCGGACACCACGGCCAGGCCGCGGGACGCGACCACGGCGGCGGGTGAGCCCTCACCCGCGAGCACGCCGTCGATCACCTGCCGGGCGAGCTTGTCGTTGACCGTACCCGCGTCGACGAGTGCCTGCAGCTCGGCGACCTGAGCCGGGGTGATGGCCAGGCCGGCCAGCTCCACACCGGTCTCGTTCGCCCGCCGGGCGAGTTCGGTCGTCCACCACTTGCGGGCTGCCTGCGGGCTCGCCCCGGCAGCAACGGTGGCGGCGACGAGGTCGAGCGCGCCGGCGTTGACCACGTCCTGCAGTTCCAGGTCGGTGAACCCCCACTCTCCCTGAAGCCGGGCCCGGCGCAGGTTCGGCAACTCCGGAAGGGTGCCACGCAGTTCCTCCACCCACTCCCGGCTCGGCGCCACCGGCACCAGGTCGGGCTCCGGGAAGTAGCGGTAGTCCTCCGCCTGCTCCTTCGACCGGCCCGGCGTGGTGTAGCCCTCCTCGTGCCAGTGGCGGGTCTCCTGGTGCACCTTCCCGCCGGAGGACAGCACGGCGGCCTGCCGCTGGATCTCGTAGGTGAGCGCACGCTCGACGCTGCGCAGCGAGTTCACGTTCTTCGTCTCGGTGCGCAGCCCGAACTCGGTGGCGCCCTTCGGCATCAGGGAGACGTTCGCGTCGCACCGCAGCGAGCCCTGTTCCATCCGGACGTCGGAGACGCCCAGGCTGAGCATCAGGTCGCGCAGGAACGACACGTACGCCTTCGCGACCTGCGGCGCCTTCGCGCCGGTGCCGGTGATCGGCCTGGTCACGATCTCGACCAGCGGCGTGCCGGCCCGGTTGTAGTCGACCAGGGAGTACGCGGCATCGCCGATCCGACCGGTGCTGCCGCCGGCGTGGACGAGCTTGCCCGCGTCCTCCTCCATGTGGGCGCGCTCGATCTCGATCCGGAAGGTCTCCCCGTCGACGTCGAGGTCGATCCAGCCGTCGTAGGCGATCGGCTCGTCGTACTGCGAGGTCTGGAAGTCTTTCGTCATGTCCGGGTAGAAGTAGTTCTTCCGGGCGAACCGGCACCACTCGGCGATGCTGCAGTTCAGCGCCAGCCCGATCCGGATGGCCGACTCGATCGCCTTGCCGTTCACCACCGGCAACGAGCCGGGCAGGCCGAGGCAGACTGGGCAGGTCTGCGTGTTCGGCTCAGCACCGAAGGCGTTGACGCAGCCACAGAACATCTTGGACGCGGTGTTCAGCTCGACGTGGACCTCCAGGCCCAGCACCGGGTCGAACGCCGCCAGCGCCTCGTCGTAGTCCAGCACATCGACGCTCATCGCACGCCTCCCACATTCAGGTACGCCCCCGCCGGCGAGGACGCCAGCCCGTCGAGCAGCCCGCCGCCCCAGCGGGACGCCAGCTCGCGCTCGAGCGCCGCGCCGACCCGGTAGAGGCGGTCGTCGGCCAACGGCGGCGCCATCACCTGGAACCCCACCGGCAGCCCGTCATCGGGGCTCAGCCCGCACGGGATGGACGCCGCGCAGTTGCCGGCCAGGTTGGACGGGATCGTGCACAGGTCGGCCTTGTACATGGCCAGCGGGTCGTCCACCCGCTCACCGATGGTGAATGCCGTGGTCGGCGTGGTCGGTGAGACCAGGACGTCCACCTGGCCGAACGCGGCGTCGAAGTCGCGGGTGATCAGCGTGCGCACCTTCTGGGCCGAGCCGTAGTAGGCGTCGTAGTAGCCCGAGGACAGCGCATAGGTGCCGATGATGATCCGGCGCTTCGCCTCCGCGCCGAAGCCGGCACCGCGGGTGAGGTTCATCACCTCTTCGGTGCTGTGCTGCCCGTCGTCGCCGATCCGCAGGCCGTAGCGCATCGCGTCGAACCGGGCCAGGTTGCTGGACACCTCGCTGGGCATGATCAGGTAGTACGCGGCCAGCGCGTAGTCGAAGTGCGGGCAGGAGACCTCGACGATCTCCGCCCCGAGGCCCTCCAGGATCGCCAGCGCCTCCCGGAACCGTTGCTCGACACCGGGCTGGTAGCCCTCGCCGCCGAACTCGGTCACGACCCCGATCCGCATCCCGGCGATGTCGCCGCTGCGGGCGGCACCGACAACGTCCGGCACCGGGGCGTTGATCGAGGTGGAGTCGCGGGGGTCCCAGCCCGCCATCACGCTGTGCAGCAGCGCCGCATCCAGCACCGACCGGGCACAGGGGCCGGGGGTGTCCAGCGACGACGCCATCGCGACCACGCCGTAGCGGGAGGTCCCGCCGTAGGTCGGCTTGACGCCGACCGTGCCGGTCACCGAGGCGGGCTGGCGGATCGACCCGCCCGTGTCGGTCCCGATGGCCAGCGGCGCCTCGAAGGCGGCCAGAGCGGCGGCGGAGCCGCCTCCGGAGCCGCCGGGGATCCTGGTGTTGTCCCACGGGTTGTGCGTGGTGAAGAAGCCCGAGTTCTCGGTGGAGGACCCCATCGCGAACTCGTCCATGTTGGTCTTGCCGAGCACCACCACGCCGGCATCGATCAGCTTCTGGGTGATGGTGGAGTTGTAGGGCGGTCTCCAGCCCTCGAGGATCCGGGAGCCACACGTGGTCGGCGCGCCGGTCATGGTGAAGATGTCCTTCATCGCGAGGGGGATGCCTGCGAGCGGGCCGAGCTGCTCGCCGGCGGCGCGCCTCGCGTCCACGGCGTCGGCCGCTGCGAGCGCCCGCTCGCCGTCCACGTACAGGAATGCCTTCACCCGATCGTCCACGGCCTCGATCTGGTCGAGGTGGGCCTGCGCGACCTCGCGCGCGCTGAGTTCTCCCGATGCCAGCCTCGCCGACAGCTCCGCTGCGGAAGCAGTGAGGATGCTCACGCCTCCTCCCCCAGGATCCGGGGCACGCGGAAGCGGCCGTCCTCGACCGCGGGTGCGGCAGCCAGCACAGCCTCAGCGGGAAGCGAAGGGATGACGACGTCGTCGCGGAACACATTGGTCAGCGGCAGCGCGTGCGACGTCGGCGGCACGTCCGCCCCGGCAACCTCGGTGACGCGCGCGACCGAGGCCAGGATCACGTCGAGCTGAGGCGCCAGATGGGCCAGTTCTTCATCGGTGAGCCGGATTCGGGCCAATTCCCCGAGTCGGGCCACGTCGGCGGCAGTCAAGGCCAAGGCGAACTCCTGTTGCGAACCGGGGGCCTGCGCCCGCGGGAATCTCACAATAGCGGGGAGGTTTGACACCGTTGTAACACCGATACGCCAGACTGTCGGGGTGTTCCTGATGCGCGTGGCCCTGCCAGACCGACCCGGCTCCCTGGGCGCGGTAGCCACTGCCATGGGCACGGTCGGCGCGGATATCAACGCCGTCGAGATCGTGGAGAAGTACGAGGGCTACGCCGTTGACGACTTCATGCTCGAACTGCCGGGAGGCGTTCCGCCGGACTCCCTGATCACGGCCTGCACCTCCGTCCCCGGCGTCGAGGTGGTCTGGCTGTCCCACTACCCGGAGGCGTGGGGACTGCAGGCGGACGTGGATGTGCTCAACGCCATGACCGAGAACCCGGCGCACGCGGAGGTGATCCTCACCCGGGAGTCGCCACAGGTGTTCCGGGTGACCTGGGCGGTCCTGGTCGACCGGGTCGCGGGTCGTCTGCTCGCGCACACCGACCTCGCTCCGGAGCTGGATGCGGACGGCGTCCGCGCGCTGGGTGACCTCGCCGTGCCGCGGGATGACGAGCTGCCGGACGGGTGGCTGCCCGGCTGGGGCGAGACGATGATCGCCGTGGCCCCGTTCCGCAGCAACGCCACGATCGTGCTGGCGCGCCGCGGCGGGCCGGAGTTCCTCAAGTCGGAGCTGGCTCGGCTGCGGCACCTCGCCGCGCTCGCCCAGTAGCTCCTGGTCGGGCCACCGGGGCCCGGCTCCGGCACGCACACCGGTCGCGTTCGGGACGGTTGCCCGACCCCGCTTCCCTCTTGCTCCCTCGGCCTCCGGCTGCGCCAGGTCGTGCCCGACCGCATGTGCGCCGGTCCCGGCGCCGTGACCGGCGCCGGGACCGCTACGAGGTGGGTTACCGCAGGCCCGGCAGGGCGCCGTCCTTCGTGCCGAGGTACCCGATCGTGGTCTTGAGCAGGCCGTTCCACCTGCTCTCCAGCAGGGGCTCGATCTGCGCCCAGTCGGGATCGCTGCTGCCGAACTCGCCGGGGTGCTGGAAGTTCCCCATGACGTAGGCCGAGCCGTTGTAGTTGTCGACCACCTGCAGGCCGGTCGCCTCGGCACCCATCGGTACCGAGAGAATGCGGGAGAGCTTGCCGGAGTCGACGTTGTAGGCCCACACGTAGTTGTTGTTGCGGTAACTGGTGTCCTCACCGATGAACAGCGTGCGCATGCCCTCGGAGTACTTGAGGTTGTCCCCGCCGCACACGTGGTCCTGATCGCACTTGTTCCCGCTGAGGTCCGGCGTCGAGGAGTACTGGCCGAGCAGCGCCGGCAGGGCGCGAATGCCCGTGGCCGCGTACCGCGACCGAATCAGGGCGCCGGAGCTGTCCCGCACGCCCCGGGCGAGATCCATCTGGTAGACCGCGCCGCCCTTGTTCTGGGCCAGCTGGACGTCGCCCGTGCCGTCGGCCATGCCGCCCTCCACGCGGGACATCACCAGGTAGACCTTCTTGTCGCGCGCGTTGTGGGTCACGCCCTCGAACTTGTTGAACTCGGTGGTGGCGCCGCGCAGCGCGGCGTAACGGCGGGTCTCCAGGAAGGCTGCGGCCTTCGCCATGCCCGGGTTCAGCTTCAGCCACTCGGTGCCGGCGTAGGTGTGCACCTTGGTGAAGCCCGGGTCACCCGGGTCGGTGTTGCTGACCTCGAAGATGTCGCTGAAGGTGATGCCGCCCTCGACCAGGCTCCGGATTTCGCGGTCCGAACCGTGCCCGAGCCGGATCCAGCTGAGCTTCGCCGATCCGCCGTCGGTACCGGCGGGGCTCGTCTGCCTCCACTTCGCAGCGTAGAGGGTGCCGCTGGAGAGGTCCGCGACACGGTCCGCCACGAACATGAACATGCCGGTGAACCCACCGTCATCGCCCATGAACGCGGTGCGCCCGTCGGGCTGGACGTCGGCGAGTTCGCGGGCGATCCGGCCGAGCGCGTAGTGCATCTGCACCGAGGTGCTGCCGTCACGGTGCACGCGCACCTCGGGGACCAGCCCGTAGTTGTACGCGTTCGCCGTCGCCGGGTCGCCGAAGAAGGCCTTGCTGAAGCCGGAGATGTCGGTCCCGTCCTGGGTGTCGGCGGCCGCGGGCAGGCCCTCGCGAGTCTTGGCGTCCGGCTCGTACTCCTCAGAGGAGAGGTGGGTGTTCCACGGAGTGAGGGACGCCGCGCACGGCACCCACAGCCCGTTCTCGGCGGCGAAGCTGATGTTGTCGTAGTCGTTCACCTTCAGGGCGCCGGTGCGCTTGTCCTGGTCGATGCCGGCGACGCTCATGGTGGCAGGTAGGCGGCTCCAGTAGTCGCTCTCGGTGAACTGCGAGCCGGCCGGGGGCTTGCTGCGGTACTCGTACTGGGTGACCAGCGACAGTGGGTTGCTCGACCGGCTGGAGCCGCGTGCACCCGGCACCTTGATCAGCGAGTTCCCGTCCGGGGCATCGGAGGCGATCTGCCCGTTGTCGTCGGTGAGCGGCTGGTCGTTCACGTCGTAAAGACCGCCGACGACCTTGCCGTTGACGGTCTCGCCAGTGGCCATCAGTTGGTGATACGCCAGGTCGAGGATCTGGGTCCGCCGGTTGGCATAGGTGACCTTGATCTTCGCTGACGAGTAGATGTCGGCCTTCTGTTCGGGCGTGGCCGGGGGATCCATGCCGATGAACTCGACGGACTTCACCGCGGCCCCGTCCCTGCCCTTGCCGGGGTGTTCTCCGCCGGTGTTCCGGCCCGGGCCGGCCAGAGCCGCCTGGCCGCCGGCCAGGGTGGCCACCAGCCCGAAGGCGACTCCCGCCGCCAACGCTCGTTTGGACATTCCTGTCTCCTCTCGTGTGGACAACGCCCAGCTAGGCAGGTGGAAGTGACCCACAGTCGACTCACAGGTGAACGTCTCTCGCGCGTGCCGGGCCGGTGGAGAGAATTGCCCCCGTCTGGCGGGGGTCGAGGCCTCCCGCCGAGCACACTCAGCGGATGATTGTGTAGATCCAGTACCCGTAGCCGACGACGGCGGCCGTCACCAGGACGACGGCGAGGATCGTCCACCAGCGCATTCGCCGCTTCTTGCGCGTCGGCGGCACGTCAAGCGGACCCCACTCGCCCATCTGCGGACGCACCCGCGGCGGGGCGCCCACGTTCAGGTTCAGGTCGGAGTTCAGGCCCTCTGGCACGCCGACATCCTAGTCGGCAGCACGAACCGCGTCCGGCCCGCCTTCCAGTAGTGCCGCGAAGCCGGCAGCGTCCAGGATGGGGACGCCGAGCGCCACCGCCTTGTCGTACTTCGAGCCGCCCCCCTCACCGGCCACCAGGAAGTCGGTGCGCGCCGACACCGAGCCCGCCGACTTCCCGCCGTGGCCGGTGATCGCCTCGCCCACGCTGTCGCGGGTGTACCCGGGCAGCGACCCGGTGACCACCAGGGTCAGCCCGGCGAGAGTCTGCGGCACACCGGCGTCCTCGGCCGGCTCCTCGGCCAGCCGACAGCCTGCCGCCCTCCACTTCTCCACGATCGCGGTGTGCCACCCGACGCCGAACCACTCCCGGATCGACTCGGCCAGGGTGGGGCCGATCCCTGCGACCGCGCTCAGCTCCTCGACGCTCGCCGCCCGCAGCGCGTCGATGCTCGGGAAGGCGGCAGCCACATCCGGCGCGACGCCCTTGCCGACGTGGCGGATCGACAGGGCCACCAGGAACCGGGCGAATGGCCGGGTCTTGGCCGTCTCGAGGTTGGCCAGCAGCTTGCGCCCGTTCGCCGACAGCGCGCCGTCCTTGGTGGTGAGTACCCCTGCCGCGACCAGCTTCCCCTCGGTGAGGTCGAACAGGTCGCCCTCATCGGTGAGCAGGCCCGCGCTGAGCAGGGCGTCCGCTGACTGCCACCCAAGCACCTCGATGTCGAGGGCCTGCCGGGAGGCGAGGTGGAACAGCCGCTCGCGCAGTTGCGCCGGGCAGGAACGCCGGTTCGGACAGCGGATGTCGGCGTCCCCTTCCTTCTCCGGACGCAGCTCGCTGCCACACGCCGGGCAGTGGGTGGGCATGACGAAGGCCCGCTCGGTGCCGTCCCGCAGGTCGACCACCGGGCCGAGCACCTCGGGGATCACGTCACCCGCCTTGCGCAGCACCACCGTGTCGCCGATCAGGACGCCCTTGCGCCGCACCTCGGACGCGTTGTGCAGGGTCGCCTGCTCCACGGTGGAACCGGCGACGAACACCGGCTCCATCACCGCGTACGGCGTGACCCGGCCGGTGCGACCCACGTTCACCCGGATGTCGACCAGCTTCGTGGTGACCTCCTCTGGCGGGTACTTGTAGGCGATCGCCCAGCGGGGGGCCCGGGACGTGTGGCCGAGTTGCTCCTGCAGGCGGCGGTCGTCGACCTTGATCACGACGCCGTCGATCTCGTGCTCGACCGAATGCCGGTGCTCGCCGTAGTGGGCGATGTAGTCCTT